>Ga0208391_1000154_pt1 | contig 36885 bp, 37 predicted proteins | sample Knorr_S23_td_Bot_FD_185612 | JGI IMG/M metagenome (GOLD analysis project Ga0208391, IMG submission 185612) | Marine microbial communities from Southern Atlantic Ocean transect - Knorr_S23_td_Bottom_ad_3770_LV_A (SPAdes) (version 2) | ecosystem: Environmental > Aquatic > Marine > Oceanic | place... | reverse complement strand
ACCAGAGATTTCAGAGATATCAGATATTAATATCGACAAGAAGGATCTAAGGATTGACACTTTTAGAGCATCAGGAGCCGGTGGACAACACGTAAACAAGACTGATTCTGCCGTCCGTTTGACTCACATCCCTTCAGGAATAGTTGTTGAATGCCAGGATGGTCGTTCGCAACATAGGAACAAAGAGAAGGCTTTAACTTTACTTAAGACAAAGTTATTGGATTCTGAAAAAGGAAAAAAAGATGCTGAGATAGCTGAGAATAGGAAAGTTATGGTGGGGTCTGGTGATAGATCTGAAAAAATTAGAACTTACAATTTTCCCCAAAATAGAGTTACTGACCATAGAATAAAAATGTCTATACATAATTTAGAAGGCTTTCTTGACGGTGATATAGAAGCTATGAGTTCATCTTTGTTGGAAGCAAATCAAGCAGAAGCTCTAGCCAATTTAGAAAAAGATTAAACATGGGTCAAACTCTAAGGGAATTCATAAAAGAGACTTCTTGTTCTCAAAGGAAGGACCAAAATATTCAATCCTTAGATCTGGAACTTATGGCTTGTAGCTTATTTGATATAGATAGATCTAAATTATTTTCTTCTTATATTCTTCTAGATCAAAAAAGGAAGGCTCAATTTCTTTCCATGATTCAGAGAAGAAATTCTGGAGAGCCTCTTGCTTACATCTTGGGAGAGAAAGAATTTTGGAATGTAGAATTAGAGATAAATGATCAGGTTCTAGTGCCTAGGCCAGAAACAGAAACTTTGATAGAAGATATATTGCTTAGTTTTAACCACTGCAGATTATCAGTTTTAGATCTAGGAACTGGAAGTGGAGCTATAAGTTTGGCCTTGAAGAAAGAAAGGGAGGAATGGAATATTTTTAGTTCAGACTTTTCAGAAAAAGCACTAGGAATTGCAAAAACTAACTCACTTAAAAATGATTTACATATTTTTTTGGCTTGTTCCAATTGGTTAAATGCCTTCAGACCTAATAGCTTTGATTTAATAATTAGCAACCCTCCTTATATCAAGGATGATGACCTTAGACTTGAATCTGACGGTCTAAGCCACGAACCTAGGTCTGCCCTTATTTCAGGACCTTTGGGAATAGAGGATTTATATACAATCTCAGATAATGCTAAGGATTTTCTTAAAAAAAGGGGTTGGTTATACCTCGAGCATGCACCTCAACAGGCTGAAGAACTCAAATTTTCTTTAACAGATTTAGGCTATATAAATATAACTCAACTTATTGATTTAAATGGAGACCCAAGAGCAATAAAAGCTCTAAGTGTTTGAGTTGATGACATTAGAAGAATTCATCTAAACAGTGATCCAGGATGTAAAATTTGTAGTTAGAAAAATAAAGTTATGATTAGAAAGGGATATATAGAGGGTTATTATGGAAAATTAATGAATTGGGAAGACAGATCTTACCTTTTGAAGACCTTATCGAACTTATCACTGGACTTTTATATTTATGGACCCAAAGAAGATCCTTTTCATCGAGCTGACTGGTCTGCTCCATACCCTAAGGATACTTTAATCAAGTTTCAGGGTTTTAAACAAGAAGCATCAAAATTAGGGTTAAGATCCTATTTCGCATTATCTCCAGGTGTGCCTTCTGGAAAAAACAAACAAGCTGAATATAAGGCTCTTAAAGAAAAGATAAAACAACTAGTCAATGTGGGGTTTGATGATTTTGCTATTTTTTTTGATGATATAGATTCTGAAAAGAATGGTAATTTAGGAAAAAAACATGGAGAAATACTTAATTTTGTCCAAGAAATACTTAATGTTAAAAGAGAAGACTCATTGATTTTCTGTCCCACGGTCTATTGCGATAGTTTTGCAAAAGGGCCATTAGTAGATTCAGAGTACCTAAAAGTTCTATCAGAAGAGATTCCTGTAAATCTACCCATGTTATGGACAGGGAAAGAAGTTGTAAGTGAAACAATATCAGACCTCGATATTCTTGCTTTAGAAGATGTTATAGGAAATCCAGTTATTATTTGGGATAACTATTACGCAAACGATTACTGTCCAACTAATTTCTTTATAGGCCCTCATGAAGGCAGAAATCTTTCTGAAGAAAGTGTCATTGGCTTGGGAATTAATCCAACCGGGCTGCCAATAACAGACTCAATTATTCTTCATCAAGTTGAAGGTTCTCAAGAAACAGAAGAAATACTAAAACAATTTGGAGTTCCTGATTGTTTTAATGAACTTATACCATTCTTTAGAGGACCTTTTAATCAAGATTCGTCCTTGGTGGATATTGAAAAGGTTAAGAGCATTAAAGTTCTATCCACTCAACTGTGTATTGAATGGAAAAGTGATCTTCAGTTAGAGTGGTCTCCCTTTTTATGGACCTTTTTTAATGACTTAAATTTTCTTTTAAAACTCAAACAGTCAGAAGATAAAAAGGAGCTTGAACACTGGGCTTCTCGAAGATATTCTAATCCTCTGCTAAAAGTAATATTTATAAGAGAAGAGAATAATTAATAAGGAGAACATATGTTAGGAAATATGCAGGATGGCCATTTATTAATATCTGGTTTAATAGAACATGCCGAGACCTACCACACTGATTCGCAGATTATTTCTAGAACTGTTGAAGGACCTATTCATAGGTATACTTTAAAGGATGCAGCTAATCGTTCTAGGAAGTTGGCTAATGCTCTAGATAAACTCGGACTTAAGCAAGGTGACGTAGTAGGTACCTTAGCCTGGAATACGTTCAGACACTTTGAGTTGTATTTTGGGGTTTCAGGCATAGGTTGTGTGGTAAATACTATTAATCCTAGACTTTTTCCTGAACAACTCACCTACATCATTAATCATGCTGAAAATCAATATTTGTTTGTAGATTTATCATTTGTCGGACTCTTAGAATCAATAAGCCATTCCTTAGAAACAGTTAAAGGGATCATTATTCTCACAGATAAAGAACATATGCCAGAGACAACCCTTCAAAATGTTATGTGTTATGAAGAGTTAATTGCTGATGAATCTGAAGAATATCATTGGCCTAATTTTGATGAAAATACGGCTTCTACTCTCTGTTACACTTCTGGAACTACAGGTAATCCAAAGGGGGTTCTTTACTCGCATCGTTCAACCATATTGCACACGTGGATAGTAAGTTCAGGTAATGTAGCCAAGATTTCAAGTTCTTCAGTAATCTTACCTGTTGTTCCAATGTTTCATGTCAATGCTTGGGGAATTCCTTATGCAACAGCAATGTTTGGAGCGAAATTAGTTCTTCCAGGGCCTTTACTAGATGGAGCCTCAATATTTGAGCTTATTGATCAAGAGAAACCAGACCTTTTGATGGGAGTTCCAACCGTTTGGTTAGGTTTATTACAATATTTAAATGAGACTAATCAAACTCTAGAATCTGTAAAAACTGCCTTGGTTGGAGGAGCAGCAGCTCCAAGAGCTATGATTCAAGAGTTTGAAGAAAAGCACAACGTTTTTCTCATGCATGGATGGGGCATGACTGAAATGAGTCCCCTCGGAACTGCTACAGCCAGAACAGCAGAAATGGATATCATGGACGTAGAGAGCCGCTACGACTTGCAACAAAGACAAGGAAAAACCTTTTATGGTGTAGAAATGATTATTACTGATGATGCAGGGAAAGAATTGCCGAAAGATGGAGAAGCTTTTGGCCGTTTACTTGTAAGAGGACCTACTGTTGTTGAAAGATACTTTAAAAGTAACGAAAGCGCTCTAGATAAGAATGGTTGGTTTGATACAGGTGATGTTGCCAAGATTCATCCTGAAGGTGCCATGGAGATAGTTGATAGAAGTAAGGACGTTATTAAATCTGGAGGAGAATGGATAAGTTCCATAGATTTAGAAAATGCTGCAGTGGGGCATCCTTCTGTAGCTGAAGCCTGTGTAATTGGGGTTCTTCATAAAAAGTGGGATGAACGTCCTCTATTGCTTGTAGTTAAGGTAGAAGATCAGGATCTTTCGAAAGAAGAAATGTTAGCTTTTTTAGAAGATAAAGTTGCAAAATGGTGGTTACCCGATGATGTCATTTTTGTTACTGAGTTACCCCACACTGCAACGGGCAAATTGCTTAAAACCGATTTAAGAGACCAATATAAAGAACATTTAATTAAATGAGGAGGATCAAATGATAAGACTAGTTCCAGCCGAAACGTTAGTTGATTATGTGGGTAAAGAAATAGGGAGTTCTGAGTGGTTTGAAGTTGATCAAGAAAGAATCAATCAATTTGCTGACGCAACTCTGGATCATCAGTTTATACACATCGACTCTGAAAAGGCCACACCTCTTTTTGGATCAACAATAGCACATGGATTTTTATCCCTTTCTCTGATTCCACATCTAACTTCTCAGGCGGTTCTAGCTCCTGAGAATTTAAAGCATGTTTTTAATTATGGATTGGATAAGGTTAGGTTTATCAGCCCGGTAAATGTTGGTTCAAAAGTAAGGACGCATAGTAAATTAGTTTCGGTCGACGATAAAGGCGAAGGCAGGTATTTAATGAAGACCGAAATAACTATGGAAATAGAAGGAGTCGACAAACCAGCTTTTTTTGCTGAGACCCTTTCAATGTTTATTACTTAAGTTATGTTCGTAAAAATAAATTCTTTAATAGCTTTCATGGATGATTTCTTATGGACTGCTGATGACAGGCGAAGAAACACAGTTAAAAGATAAGATTGTAAAACAAGCTATTCGGTCCGTTAGAAAGGACAAAAAGGTTGGTGAAGTTAGTCTTTTGTCTCTTTCTAGGGAGCTAGATGTAGAATTTTTAGAAGTAACCAAGTATTACGCTTCAATGGAAGACATTTTTTTAGATCAGCAAAAGGATAATTGGAAACAAACCCATAAATCTCTCAATAAGAAAATAAAGAAAGCTAAAACACCAGGTGATTTTAAGAGTGTTTTTGACTCATTTTTAGAAGACTTTGTGTCGGACCTAGGTCCTGATGCAGACCTACATTGGGAAGTATGTAGTTTCATTCCAATATGTTTAGAGTTTAGAGAACAAAATAAGAAAGTTCTAACAGGTAAGATAAAAACAGTTATTAAAAGAGGATGGCCGGGAAAAAATTCAAATGTATTAGACAGACAAACAGATCTAGTTATATTGAGTTTCTATGGTTTTATTGACCATATAGTTCATAAACCCAAAAAAGAAAGAGCAAAAATACTAAAGGATTTTAGGAATATGCTTAATCTCCACCTCCAGGATAGACTATTCTTCTAACTTTTCTTTTAATATTTTATTAACTTGTTCGGGGTTAGCTTTTCCTTTCGAAATTTTCATAACTTGGCCTACAAAGAAACCAAATAATTTATCTTTTCCATCTTTGTATTGTTCTAATTGGGTAGGGTTTTGATCTAGAGCTTGGTTTATTATTTCCCTTATTTCTACTGAATCAGTTACTTGTTTAAGTCCCTTAGTTTCAATAATCTTTTCAGGACTGCTTCCTGTATTCCACATTTCTTCAAATACTTCTTTAGCTATTTTTCCTGAAATAGTAGAGTCTTCTATTCTATTCAGTAAATTTCCTAGCTTCTTAGAATCAACTTTTGTTTCTTGTATAGTTAAATTCTCTTGATTCAGGAAGGCTGAGAGTTCTCCCATTACCCAGTTCGCAGCCAATTTAGGGTTCTTTGATTTAGCAGCTACTTCTTCAAAAAAGTTAGCGAAATTTAAATCTACTGTAAGAACATTTGCATCGTATTCTGTTAATTGGTAGTCCTTTACAAATCTTTTAGTTTTACTTTCAGAGAGTTCCGGCATTTGATCTTTCAACGAATTGATAAATTCATCATCTATTAAAACAGGCAAAAGGTCTGGTTCTGGAAAGTACCTATAGTCATTCGCAAATTCTTTTGATCTCATGGGTCGAGTTTCATTCAACTGAGAATCATAAAGTCTTGTTTCTTGAACTACATTTTCTCCTGCTTCTAACACACTTACTTGCCTTTTTATCTCATACTGAATTGCTCTTTCAACAAATTTGAATGAATTTACATTCTTTGTTTCAGTTCTAGTTCCCAGTTCTTTACTACCTTTTTTTCTAACAGAGACATTTACATCACATCTCATTGATCCTTCCGCCATATTTCCATCAGATATTTCCAAATACCTAATAATTGAGTGGATTCTCTTTAGATATGCAACTGCTTCTTCTGCTGAATTTAAGTCTGGTTCAGAAACTACCTCTAACAAAGGAGTTCCCGCTCTATTTAAGTCTATTCCGGTAAGGTGTTTAAAATCTTCATGAAGAGATTTTCCAGCATCTTCTTCAAGGTGAGCTCTAGTAATGCCAATCTTCTTTTTTCCTTCTTTAAGTATTATTTCAAGAAATCCTGCTTCTACTATTGGATTATCAAGCTGACTTATCTGGTAACCTTTAGGTAAATCAGGATAGAAATAATTCTTTCTACAAAATTGAGTGGGGCTATTTATAGAAGCATTAATTGCTAAGCCAAATTTAACAGCCATTTTTAATACCTCTTCGTTAAGAACAGGGAGAACACCGGGCATTCCCATATCAATATTACAAGCTTGAGTATTAGGTGCAGATCCAAAAAGTGTACTTGCACCAGAAAATAGTTTAGATTTTGTAGCTAGTTGAACATGGACCTCAAGGCCAATGACAGTTTCCCACTCGGACATTGCATTCATAAGCTTGGCCAAGATTTATGCCAGTCTGAATTTAATTGAAAATGGTGTGCCGTTCTAAGCAATTTACTTTCTTCTAGGCTCTTTGACATAAGTTGAAGTCCCAAAGGAAGGCCTTTATGTTTTCCACAGGGGATAGAGATAGCAGGAAGTCCTGCTAGATTTGCTGGTATTGTAAATATGTCCTGCTTATACATTTCAACAGGGTTAGAACTCTTTTCTCCCAAAGCAAATGATATATCTGGAGCTGTGGGAGAAAGAATTAAATCTACTGATTTAAAAGCGTTATCAAAGTCACCTGCAATGAGTCTCCTGCATTTTAGGGCTTTTAGATAATAGGCATCATAATATCCAGCGGATAGAGCATAAGTCCCAATCAAGACTCTTCTCTTTACTTCTGGCCCGAAACCTTCTTCTCTAGTTCTCATGTATAGATCGTCTAAATCTTTAGGATTTTCACATCTATAACCAAACTTAACTCCATCATATCTGGATAGGTTAGCAGAACATTCTGCCGGCGCTATCACATAATAGACAGGCAAAGAGAGATCAAGGTGAGGGAGTTCAACTTCTTTAATCTTGGTACCAAGTTTTTCAAATACTTTTAAGGCATCACTAATGCTTTTTTCAACATGTTGAGGCAGATTCATTGAAAAAAATTCTTTGGGAAGGCCAATCCTTAATCCCTTAATATCCTGATTTATTTCGTTAATATAATCTGGTACTTCAACATTTAGACTTGTTGAATCTTTAGGATCATGTCCAGACATGGCTTTAAGCAAGTAAGCTGCATCTTCAGCTGTTTTAGTTAAAACTCCTCCCTGATCCAAACTAGAAGCAAAGGCGACCATGCCATATCTTGAAACCCTTCCATAAGTAGGCTTGATACCAGTTAATCCGCAAAGCGCTGCAGGCTGACGTATCGAACCTCCCGTATCTGTTGCAGTAGCACCAGCTGCAAGACCCGCAGAAACGCATGCTGCAGAACCTCCAGAAGACCCGCCCGGAACACATTTATTGTTCCAGGGATTTTTAACAGGACCAAAATAGCTGGTTTCATTTGAAGAACCCATAGCGAATTCATCCATATTGGTTTTTCCCAATACCACGGAACCACTTTCTTCATATTTTTTTACCACTGTTGAGGAGTAAGGAGAAATGAAATTAGCCAACATTTTTGAGCCACAAGAGGTAAGTACTCCCTCGGTGCAAAAGATATCTTTATGAGCAATGGGAATTCCATCCAAAGGCAAAGGAGACCCAGCTTGATACCTCTGATCAGATTCTTTGGCTTTAACTCTAGCCTCTTCTTCAATTACGGTAATATAGCTATTTAATTCTGGATCTATTCTCTTTATTCTTTCCAAGTAAGATTCAGTTAATTCCAAGCTGGAAAAAGAAGAATTCTTTAATCCTTCTAATTTTTCCTTAATGGTAAGTTGATACAGTTCCGGCATTTTACCCTTGGTCCTCTATAACCTTTGGTACCAAAAAAAGACCAGCTTGGGATAAGGGAGCATTTTTTTGGAGCTTTTCTCTTTCATCTTTCTCCGTAACTTCATCTTTTCTTAAAGGTTGAAAAAGATCTAGAGGATGAAACATAGGTTTTACTGATTCTGTATCAGCAGAATTTATTTTTTTTACAAGGTCTAAGATACTTTCCAGTTCCTGTTTCAACGAAGGAAAATAGTCCTTATCAATATTAATTCTGGCTAGATAAGCTATCTGTTCTAGATCTCGATCTTTAATAAGCATTAAAAAAGTGTACCTTAATGTTTTAAAAGTGGGTAATGTAGCACAATGTTCCTTGCTCAAAAACTATGCTGTTGCTAGAGTACTTATCTTTTAAAAACCACTTATTTATAGTAATTAATGTTCAAGCGTCTAAAGGGTTTATTCTCAAACGATTTGTCTATAGATCTTGGTACTGCTAATACTTTAATATACGTAAGAGAGAAGGGCATTATCCTTAACGAGCCGTCTGTTGTAGCTATCAAAACTCAAGCAGGTCAAAGAACAGTAATTGCAGTCGGATCTGAAGCAAAAAAGATGCTAGGTAGAACTCCAGGTAACATTTCAGCTATAAGACCTTTAAAGGATGGGGTAATAGCTGATTTTCAAATAACTGAAGAAATGCTGAAACATTTTATCCAAGAAGTTCATGAAGACAGTTACATACGTCCAAGTCCAAGAATTCTTGTTGCCGTTCCTTGTCAATCCACTCAAGTTGAAAGAAGGGCAATAAGAGAATCGGTATTGAAAGCTGGAGCCAGAGAAGTTCGTCTTATTGAGGAGCCTATGGCAGCAGCTATAGGATCTGGATTGCCTGTGGAAGAAGCCAGTGGATCAATGGTTGTAGATATAGGTGGTGGAACAACAGAAATTGCCATCTTAGCTTTGAATGGAGTTGTCTATTCGAACTCTTTAAGAGTAGGCGGAGATAGAATGGACGAAGCTATTATTGCTTATATTAGAAGAAATCAAAATGTGTTAATTGGAGATTCCACAGCTGAGAAAATAAAAAATAGCATCGGTACTGCCTCTCCTGATGCAGAAAATTTAGAAATGGATGTCAGAGGTAGAAACCTTGCTGAAGGTACGCCGGTTACATTTATTATACAAAGTAAGCAGATTTATGACGCGATGCTAGAACCTCTTTCAGCCATAATTCAAGCAATTAGATCTGCTCTTGAATCTTCTCCTCCCGAGTTAAGTGCTGATATCTCTGAGAGAGGCATCGTGCTAACAGGAGGGGTAGCAATGCTTAGAGATATTGATGTCTTGATCTCAAGTCAGACCGGAGTTCCTGTTATTATTGCTGAAGACCCTTTAACTTGTGTAGCCAGAGGTGGTGGAAGAGCCTTAGAGATAATGGACATGTATGATATTGATCTTCTGTCTACAGAGTAATTAAAAGTTTTTCTTTCTCTCTTTTGCTCGGTATCATTTAAAAAATGAGCAGTGGCGATCATAAAGTATCTAAAATTAGTAGCGAGGCAATATTTGCCGTTCGTCCAATAAGCTCTAGTAAATTTTTAATTTCTTTAATATTTTGCCTTTCTCTTATTTTGGTAGATTTGAGATTTCAAACCTCTAATATTGTTAGAGGGTATGTTCAAGATTTTCTTTCACCTTTATATACAATAATTAAGCTTCCTGGGATATTTCTTGATAGAATTATTGAAGTTAGAACTTCCAAACAAGAACTTAGAGAGAGTCTTTATAAGTACAAAGAAGATAATCTAAAGCTTGAATTAATAAATTCTCAACTGAAAGATTTAACTAAGAGGAATCAGGAACTTAATCTAGTTTGGAATACAGCTCAGATTGATAAAGAAGCTTACTTATTGGGTCAAAAAAGAAGTCTTTCAGGCAATCCTCTAAGGCCTTCTTTGGTGTTAGATGTAAATGATCCCCTTTCCATAGTCGAGACAAATCAACCTGTTCTGTCAAGAGAAGGAATAATTGGGAAGATAACTTCTGTAGGAATAGCAAGTGTTGAAGTAATGATTACTCAAGATCCTCAGTCTCTGATACCCATTATTTCATCTTCAACCAGAATACATGGAATCCTAAAAGGAAAGGGCTTAGAAAGAAGGGGCTTATTAGTTAATGTTAAAAAGACAGCATCATTTAGAGAAGGAGAAGAACTTTATTCTTCTGGCCTAGGAGATGTTTTCCCTCCTAATTATTTGGTTGGGAAGATCATTTTCATAGAAGACAAGCCAGATAATGAATTCCTTCAAATAGAAGTTGAATTTATTGATTTACCAAAAGATCAAGACTACTTTTTAGTTTTTACAAATTAAAACTTAATTCATGTCTAAAAACCTAAAAAATAATTTAATAATTTGTTTAAGCCTTCTTTTTTTTCTCCTGGTAGATCTTTTGCCTTTTCCACAATTAGTTAATGAAATAAAACCTTCTTTCCTCATTTTATCTTTCATTTATTGGAATTTAGCTTTGCCAGGAAAAATTAATCTTGTTTTTGCCCTTGCATTTGGCCTTATCAGTGATTTCTTGCAAGGAACCCTCTTAGGGGTTTATCCTTTGATTTTCATTTTAATATCTTACTTTTGTCAGAGATTTTTTAATCAATTCAGACCATTAAGATTTATTCAACAAGGAGCGATCATTTTTCTACTGCTTTTGATTGTCAAATTTTTTCTGGTCATTGATTTTAGTAATGTGGAATCTAGTACACTAACTTTAGCTGATAAGAACTATGTTTTATTTGCCTTTAGTTTTGCTGTATTAAGTTCCTTCTTTTGGCCCCCTTTATTTTATCTTCTTAGACTTTACAGAAGGCGATGGATAACGCTTAAAAAATAAAATTGTTGTGAGTAGAAGAGAGTTAAGAAGTTGAAGAAAATAATATATTTTTGTCTCCTCCTACTTTTGATTCCTATTCTTAGTTTTTCTTTTTTATCTTTCCTTATTAGCAATGAGAGAACAACAAATTGGTTATTTTTATTATTGTCTGAAGAAATAGGATATGTAAGTGAGATTAATTTCTCTTCCATAAATTGGTCTGCATTTAAATCTTGTATTTCTTTAAATGATATTCGAATAGTTGAAAAAAATAAGGATAAGCCAAACTCAATTTATGCAGAAAATATAGATTTAGAAATTAATTTATTGAATTTAATTCAATTGAAAAACTTTTTGGAAATTAAAATTGAAGAGACTATCTTTAATTTTGAAAAGTTCGATTTAAATAAAGAATTTTCTTCAAATAGAGCCTTTGAATTTCTAGCAAAGAAGAGTCGAATTGAATTTAAGCAGGTTAAGATCAAAGGCTCCTTAGAAAAAATTGATTTAACTAAATATTTTTATTTATTCTCAAATACCTCAGGAAATAAAGAAATTCCTAAACTTTTAATTCCAGACGTCCTGATTTCTAAGATTAAACTAGGTCCATTAGTCTTTTTAGATACAAATTTGATGATGGAATCTTTTCAGGAAGGATTGAGATTTGATCTTATTAACGAATTTCTAAAGGGTTCCATCTATGTCAATAAGCCCATAAAGGAAGGGCTTGAAATTAAACTTTCTTTCTTGAAGGTAAATAATTTAGTAGAGCAATTAGATTCTTCTAGCAATTTATTTACTTATCTCTTAGATAATTTAGAAATACCTATTTCTCTCTCAATTGACAAAATAACTCTAGGAGACAAGGACTATGGTCAATGGAAGTTTTTGATAAATAAGAGGGGGAATATCCTATTTTTTGAGCAAATATATGGGACTTACAAGAATTTCTTTGTTGGTGAGAATAGTTTTAACTCTATATTTATAGAACCCCAGTTAAAGATAGATCCTAAGATTGTTTTAAATATTAATGTCCCTAATCATACATATAATGAGAGCAACCAAACTTTTCTTTCAATTTCTAGACAGAACCAACGAATTTCAACAAATTTTCAAGGAAAGATGTCAACGGATAATCTTACTCAATCTCTTTTAAATTATGGAGAAGCAGATACAGAAAAGAGTTTTTTAGCAGGAGCCACTCATCTAATTTTTGACTTAAATTGGCTTGGATTCCCCAATCAATTTGAATTTAAGGAAGTTACAGGAAGTTTATCTTTCAGGATTGATGATTTTCTTATTAAAGGAGGAGAAAGTGAGATTTTGGGTTCCTCTGATTTTCTCAAATTAATCAGTTTATTCAATGTCTCTAATACTTTTGGAGATTTAACCAATCTTAACTTTAGAGATAAATTCAAAGCTGGCTTTCAGGCTGATAGAGTAGAGGGAGGTTTAGAAATTGACAGAGAACAAATTAAAACAAACGAATCTATAGTTTTTAGTAGTGGGTCAGGAGAATTTAAATGGTATGGTCATATAGGAAAATCAAAAGAAGGAAACCTTAAGAATCTAGATTTTGAAATTGTAATTACTTTACCTTTAAGAGAGTATTTACCTGCTTATGCTTTGATACTAGGGGGACCTCTAACAGCAGGAATAGTTTACATAGCAGGGAAAGCATTTAAAAAACCTTTAAATAAGTTAAGCACTGGGAGGTGGAAAGTTTCAGGACCAATAGAAAACCCTAAAACTGAGTTTTTAGAATGGTTTGAGAAATGATTTTATCTTAGGTAAATACTAGCTAATCCAAGAAAGGACATAAATCCAGTTATATCAGTAATTGTGGTTACTATCACAGTACCTCCTATACCGGGGTCTAATTTTAAATATCGCAAGAGAAGGGGAATTGAAACACCACTTATTACTGCAACCAGAAGGTTTATCACCATTGCTATGGCAATTATCTGAGCAATTATTAGATCCTGAAACCATAATGTAGTAACCACAGAAACTACTAAAGCCCAAATTAATCCGTTTCCTAAACCAACAATAGTTTCTCTAGTTATTAACCACCTTATATTAGTTTTATTTATTTGGTCTAAGGCAAAACCTCTGACCATAATTGTAAGGGTTTGGGTTGCGGCCACTCCTCCCATGCTAGCTACTATAGGCATCAAAACAGCAAGAGTAACAACCTTATCAATGGTTTCTCTAAATACGTCAATAACGAAAGCTGCCGCAAAGGCAGTTATTAAGTTGAGGCCAAGCCAGACTGCTCTTGTATATGTAGCAGAAGAAGCTTTGGCGAAGGTGTCTTCACCCAAACCTGTTTGTTGCCTAAGTGATTCATCTGCATCTTCTCTTATGACATTAACAACATCATCTATTGTTATTCTGCCGAGAAGTCGATTATCTGAATCTACTACAGGTGCTGAAATCCAATCATTTTTTTCAAATGATCTTACTACATCATTATCTAAGGTATTAACGTTTATTGCTTCGGAATCCCTTTTATAAACATCTTCCACGTGTAAGGCCGGATCAGAAATTAAAAGTTGGTTAAGATTTAAATAACCTTTGTATTTATTATTTCTAGCAACCACAAATATTTTGTCTGTGGAATTAGGAAAATTACCTTGCATCCTCAAGTATCTCAGGACTACATCAAGAGTTGGACTTCTCCTCACTGCTATGACGTCAGTATTCATTAGTCCTCCCGCAGTATCTTCGGGATAGGATAGAACCTGCTCAATTCTTTCTCTGTTTTGTGAAGACATAGAAGAAAGTACTTCTTCTATAACGGCTCCAGGCAGCCTTTGAATAATATCTGCAATTTCATCTGGTTCTAAAGTTTTTGTTATCTCAACTACTTCTGAAGCTTCCATAGTTTCTAAGAAGTACTCTTGGAGACTATGTGGTAAATGATTTAATACTTCACCTTCGATTTCCTTATCAAGGATTTGCCAGACAAACTCTCTATCTGTTGGAGGACTAGATTCAATAAAATGGGCAATATCATTTGGATGTAATTTATTTAACATTCTACTTATTTGAGAGTAGGTACCAGAAGAAAGTTTCTCTTTTAGTAGAATTAGATTGTTTTCTGATAAGTTTTCCCGATTCATGCAAGCAATTTTATCAGGTAGACTACTTTTTAGTTTTTGGAGGTTAAGTCTAAAGCCTTTCTCTTGCTGTAAGTATTTTAGCTAGTTGACGATACTTACTAACAGTTCGCCTAGCTATATCTATTTCATACTTCTGTTTTAATGATTTTTTTATCTTTTGATCGCTTAAAGGATTTGATTTTTCTTCAGAATTAACGATCTGATTGATTAGCTTCATTAATTGGTTTGGTGAAATTTCTCTGCTTTCTGCTGATCTCCCAGTTACTTTTTTCTCCAATAGATCTGATAAGGGAATATTCCTGGTGGGCAGTTGTAGGTACTTAAATTTTACCACCCTGGAAACAGTGGACTCACTTACTTTAATAAATGAGGCTATTTGTTTTAGAGTAATAGGGACAAGATCTTCTTTTCCATCTAAATATCTATTTTGTTTTGAAACAATATATTTACCAACAGATAATAAGGTGTTTTGACGTCTTTCTAATCCTTTCATAAATGATTGTGCTTCCTTCTTTTTTGCTGGAGGGGTATTTTCAAGTGAGAGTTTGACTTTGTGCATTAAAGATTCAATTAAAAAAGAGTCGTTTAAAGTTACTTCCCATTCTTTTGAGTTTTTAATGGCTACTAGATCTGGGCGAATGTAGTTTTTGTCAGTTGGACCTATTCCTTGTCCGGGGTTAAACCTAAGTAGTTTTAGAAGATTTTTTTGTTTTTGATCAAGTTTTTTAACGTCAACATCTCCTGAAGAGAATTTCTTCAGTACTTCTTTTATTTTAATTTTCTCTCTCTCTTCTATTTCCAAACTATCAGTTTGAATCATGAGAGATTCTATGATGCTTCTATAACCACAACCTACAGGTTCAAGATTTTGGATTTCCCTAAGGACCTTTTCTATTTCTTTTTTTCCGATATTGAGGTTAAAAGATTCAAGAATTAAGGTCGTAATATCATAATAATCTATATCTATGTCTAATCTTCCATTCTCATCTATGGAATCAATAAGATACTCACCAATTGTAACCTCGTACTCTTTTAAATTTAGAATATACAATTGATCTAAAAGAGTGTTCTTAAGATCATTCTTTTCAATTATTTGGTATTCCCTGGTGACTTCTGTATTTATAGGTTTGAGTAAGCTTTTATACCTGTCAACTAAAAGGATATCCCTAAAAAGAAAGAATTCCTTACTTTCCTCTTCTTCACAGAATTCATTAATTAGTTCCTTTATTTTGATACGTATTCCCTCTCCAGGCAAAGCCAGGAGTTTGATCTGGTTTTGTAGGCGGGGTGTTAATACAAATGATTGTTTTGTTAATTGTCTTAGACCTTGCTTCATAGACTAGCTCGAAAAGTCCTTACCTAGATAGATCTCCTTAACCAAATCATTATTAGAAACTTCTTCTGGTGATCCCTCTACTACTGCCTTTCCTTCACTCATTATCAAAACTTTATCGCAAATCTGCATGGCTTCTCTAACATTATGATCACTGATCAGTATTCCTATTTTCAAATTCTTTAGCCTCATTAGCGTATTTTTTAAATCGGAAACTGCAATTGGATCAATTCCTGCAAAAGGCTCATCAAGTAATAGAAATCTTGGTTTAGAACTTAGAGCTCTAGCTATCTCAACTCTTCTCCTTTCACCTCCTGATAGTTTGATTGATTTAATGTTTAAGAAATCCTCTAATTGAAACTCTTCAACTAATTTACGAAGTTCTATATTCCTTTCCGTTTTATTTATATCTTTTCTTTGTTCAAGCGCTGCTAGGAGGTTTTCCTCTACTGTAAGTCTTCTGAAAACAGAAGGTTCTTGGGGCAAATAAGCTAAGCCTTTATTTGCTCTCTCAGATATACTTTTCTCAGTTATATCTTGTCCGTCAATTAAAATTTTTCCGGAGTTTGATTTAACTAAACCAGCTATCATGTAAAAGAAAGTAGTTTTACCAGCTCCATTAGGTCCTAATAATCCAACTATTTCACCTGGTTTTACGATAATATTTAGGTTATCTACTACTATTTTTCCAGCATATTTTTTCGATAAACCCTGAGCTTCTAATTTCATTTTAAGAAGTAAATAGTCTGGATTTTTTTGAACTAACTATGGTTTTAGTTTTGTAGTTATATTCAATTTCTTCAGCTATGAGGGTTAATGAGCTAAGTTTTATTTCTGCTGAACCTACCATAGTCAATACATCAGAAGAAGTTCTAAAAATAATTAAATCTGCTTTCCCATATGCCTCACTTTCTTTTTTATTATTTTGAACAAAATGAGCTTCTGGGAAAGTTAATATTTTTTCTTCTTCTTGGCTTTCTTTCAACTCAAATCCTTTACTTTCTAAATTAAAGAAAAATGTTTCTAACCTTATCTTTTCTTTAGATGCAAAGTTTTTATTTTTTAAATCACAGTTAACTTCCATTGCAAATAAATTAATTTCGTCATCCTTTTGGGTAAGAATTAAATGAACTTTGTTTTTCATTATTAATCTTTCGCTTCCCAGCTCCATTATGGCTCGGTCAGAAGAAATAGAAGATTTTATTTGTTTGCCAGAGATTGATTTAAAGACAGGAAAATCTAATAAAAAAATATCTTTGGATTTATCTTGTTTAGCTTTGTTAGAAGTTACTTCATAAAAGACATTTGAAGTTTTGCTATGAATTTCCCAAACGGGTTTAACTAACAAAACTTGGGTTTGCTGAATTTCCTCAGCAGGATTTAGTACAAGAGCACTTTTTTCAATAAATAAATAAAGCCCTACTACAAGGGTAACTAAGAAAAAGAAACCTATTTTTTTCACTTATTAGATAGTTAAACTAATCCAGATTGCATTAAATCGTGCATACGTATAACACCAACCGGTATTCCCTTTGGATCTACTGCTATTAGTACATATATTTGATTTTTCTGCATAATCTCAATGGCTTTTTTAGCCAGCAAAGATTGATTAATCGTTTTAGCTTTAGATGTCATAACCGAAGAGATTTTAGTTTCATGAATATCTGTTTTTGATTCTAAAGTCCTCCTCAGGTCGCCATCGGTGAAAACTCCTTTTAATTTATTCTTATCAACTACAACTACTATTCCTAAGCCTTTATTAGAAATTTCAACTAAAGCTTTGGACAGTAAAGTTTGTGGAGAAACTTTAGGAAAATCTTTACCTTTGTGCATAATATCCTTAACTTTCAAAGTAAGCCTCTTTCCAAGCTCTCCTCCTGGATGAGATTTAGCAAAATCTTCTGGACTAAATTTTCTACTTTCTAACAAGGCAATTGCTAAGGCATCTCCTAAAGCCAAGGCTGCTGTCGTACTGCTAGTTGGAGCTAAATTTAAAGGACAGGCTTCTCTATCAACTTCCGTTGAAATATTTATTTCTGTTCTCTCAGCAATTGATGATTTTACTTGTCCGGTAAAGGAAAAGATTTCACATCCAATATTTTGTAAAGAGGGTATCAATTCTAAGATTTCCTTTGACTCCCCAGAATGTGAAAATATTAATATCGCATCATTATTAGAAATAATTCCGATATCTCCATGTAAGGCTTCCGTTGCATGAATAAAATATGAAGGGGAGCCCGTACTAGAAAGAGTTGCTGAAATTTTTTGAGCTATATGGCCTGATTTACCAACTCCTATTGTAATTATCTTGCCCTTACAGCTTAAAAGTGCATCACATAGCTTTGAGAAGTTTTGGTCTAAATTTTTTGAGAGTTTGATTATGGCTTTAGACTCAATGTCTAATGTTCTTTTTGCAGACTTGATATAACTCGTTTTTTTCATAACTTATAGTTTTCTAGTTGTATGCTAATCTTAGAGATAGTAAATAAGTAATAAACAAGAAAAAAGATATCATTAAACTTGCTCTTTTGGGTGTTTTTATCCTTAAGAAGATATATATGGAGAAGATCATTGTTACGGTTAATAACACGAACAATAAGGGAATCCATTGATGATAGTTGAAAGTTGAGGAAGATCCAAGAAGTCCTGGAATGGCTAAAACAAATAAGCCATTAAAAATGTTTGATCCTATAAGTGTTCCCACTACAGCTTCGTACCTTCCTTTTGATGCTAAGGCTAATGAAGCTGCTATTTCAGGTAGGCTCGTTCCTATTGCGAGAACTGTGTAGCCTACAAATAATTCTCCAACTCCCAAACTGCTCAATATGTTTAAGGCTCCTTTAGTTATCAACCAAGCAGCAAGAACCAAGAAGATCAAAGACAGAAGAAGTTTAGGCATCAAAAATTTTTCTTTGGTGTCCTTTAATTCGACGGAGGTACCTAAATTTTTTTTATACCAGGTTCCGATAACTCCAATTAAGCACAAAAGAAGGAGAAAGGAGGAATAGATATTGAAAGGATTAATGGCAATAACTACCCAAATCACTAAAGTGGATAAAATTAAAAAAATTAAATTCAGTAAAATTTCTGGTCCTGCAGAGAAACTTTCTCTTTTAAAAAACAATACACTCAGCGTTAAGCCAAAAACTAGAGCAATATTTGCCACGTTGGAACCAACTACATTACCCACCACCATTACAGCTTTACCATCAAGCGCGGCAAATAGACTGGTTAATATCTCAGGAGTTGAAGTTCCAAAAGCAATAACTGTTGACCCTATGAAAAAGGGTGACATTCCGTATTTAGTAGCTGATAAAACGGAGTACTTCGCCAGGTTTTGTCCGCTTGCCACAATCAGAATTATTCCAGTGAGGATATAGATGAAAGTCAATGTAGACACTAATAAGGAATACTAAAGATTGAACTTTGATTCAGCTAAGTTGTTTAACGCAGGTGTTATAATAACCATAAATTTCATTTGACTCTAATTATCTCAATACAACTATGAGACTATCTCTTGTGCAGTTTAGTTTACTTTTTTTTTCTCTTTTATTCTCTTCTTCATATATTTATTCAGAAAGTTCTTCAGAGTATGTAGAAAAAATACATACAGATATAGTTAAAGCGGTCAAGGTTAATCAAGATATTTACAAAGAAAATCCTGAAGAATTTCTCAAAGCAATATCACAACCATTAGAACCACTAGTAGATTTCAAAAGAATTTCAAGAAATGTAATGGGCAAATACTACAAAGGTGCCAACAAGGCTCAAAGGGAAGAATTCCAAAAAGTATTTAGAACTACTTTACTTGAAACTTATTCGAGGACTTTGGCTGAATTTAAGGATGAAGAGATAATCGTTTCCCCTGAAATTAAGAAATCAAGTAAAGGAAATAAAGAAAAGGTATTTTTAGAAATAGTCACTTCTACAAAGGTTTATCCAGCAACCTATGATATGTATTTAAATGATCAGGGAGAATGGAAGTTGATCAATATAGTAATAAATGGTGTAAATTTAGGCTTAACTTTTAGGAATCAGTTCTATTCCCTAATGAAAACTGAAGAAGAAGATTTAGATACAGTCATAGAAAAGTGGATTACCTCAATTTAACAAGAACTGTTAATTATGGAAAAATTACTTATTAGAGGAAAAAAGGAATTAAATGGAGAGATAGTTGCTTCAGGAGCAAAAAACTCAGCTTTACCCATTTTAGCTGCTTCTTTACTAGCAGACTCTCCTTTAAAAGTTAGTAACTTACCTCATCTTAATGATATAACAACTATGATTGAGCTATTAGGCTCTATGGGGCTTGATATTGCGCTTAGTGAGGATATGGATGTTTTGGTAGATGCCTCAACAATAAAGAATCTAAATGCTCGATATGAATTAGTAAAGACAATGCGTGCTTCCATACTTGTATTGGGTCCTCTTCTAACAAAATTTCATCGAGCTAAGGTTGCTCTACCTGGAGGGTGTGCTATTGGAAGCAGGCCAGTTAACCTTCACATTCAAGCTATGAGAGAAATGGGAGCTGACATAGTCTTGGAAAATGGATACATAAAAGCAAAAACTAAGGGCAGACTTAAAGGTGCTAATATATCTTTAGACCCAGTAAGTGTTGGTGCAACAGAAAATGTACTTATGGCCGCTTCATTAGCTGAAGGATTAACTACAATTAATAATGCAGCGAAGGAACCAGAAGTTGTTGATCTGGCAGAATGTCTCAAAAAAATGGGAGCTGAAATAGAAGGTCATGGAACGGATAGGATAGTAATCAATGGGGTCAAAACTTTGCTAGGTTGTGATTTCTCTGTAATGCCAGATCGAGTTGAAACTGCAACATACTTAACTGCCGTTGCTATGACTGGAGGTAAGATCAAGATAAAAAGAGCTAGACCTAACTCAGTGAGTTCAGTTGTAAATAAATTAAGAGAAGCGGGTGCGGTTGTTGAGTCAGGTGAAGATTGGATTACGCTTGAAATGAATAATAGTAGGCCTAAAGCAACTAGCTTAAGCACTGGACCTTATCCATCTTTTCCAACTGATATGCAGGCTCAATTTATTGCTCTTAATTCCATTGCCGAGGGCACGGCTACAGTTACTGAAAATATTTTTGAGAATAGATTTACGCATGTTCAAGAAATAGCAAGAATGGGAGGAAAGATTACTCTCAAAGGAAATACAGCTATTATTGAGGGAATAAAATCTCTTATTGGAGCACCTGTAATGGCAACTGATCTTAGGGCTTCAGCAAGTCTAGTATTAGCTGGTTTAGTCGCTGATGGTGCCACTGAAATAGACAGGATTTACCACATCGACAGAGGTTACGAAAGGATAGAAGAAAAATTGAATATTCTCGGTGCTGATATAGAAAGAATTTCTTAGAAAAGAGAAAAAATTATAATAGTTAAGTTGTAGCTAAGACAGTTAAAAGGATCAGTTCTATAATTTCGGTGTCTCTCAAAACTTTCAGCTTAATAAGAATCCCAGGTTTAGATCTAGCAAACTCTTTAAATAAAAGAGAATATGAAGATTCTTGCTCGTTAATTTCAATTATGACATCTCCAACTCGAAGATTGGCTTCATTAGCAGGTCCATTTAGATGAATATAGCTTATTAAGAGTTTATTGCTAGTCGCTAAGGCAACTCTATCTATGTCAAATCCCAACCAACCTCTTCTTACTTCTCCAAATTGTATGAGGTCATTAATTATTCCTACAACTCTCACAGATGGTATGGCAAATCCTATTCCTTCAGATCCTCCCGAACTACTTCTTATTAAAGTATTTATTCCTACCAGCCTTCCAGAAGTATCAACTAATGCTCCACCTGAGTTTCCTTTATTAATAGCTGCATCAGTTTGGATATAATCAGAATAAGGATTATTAAATTCTCTACCTGTAGCACTAACTATTCCCATGCTAACTGATTGTCCAAGGCCATATGGATTGCCTATTGCAAGTACAATATCGCCTATTTCTAAATTATCTGAATTTGCTATCTCTATAGAAGACAATTCTTCAGTTTGATTTATTTTAAGTACAGCAAGGTCAGTTCCTTTATCAATTCCCACTATTTTTGCCTCTTCCTTTCTTCCGTTTGATAGTTCAACAGTAATGCCAACACTTCTGTCTCCTATCACGTGCTGATTTGTAAGAATATAGCCGTTGGAATAAAAAATAACTCCCGAACCCAAACTGGACTCAATCCTAGATCTATTGAGACCAAAAATAGAGTTAAACCTTTCAGAAAAGGGAAGTTGGGATCTTCTATTATTAATAAGAACATTGCTATAGATGTTTACTACAGCAGGAGATGCTTTTTTGACAGCATCACTAAATGAACTTGAAATTATATTTTCGGAAGACTTAATATCTGGTAAGTTTTTATTATTCTTAAAAGTAAGAGTTGAAATTAACAGACCCAATAGAGTTCCGATGAGAATTGCTCCCAGAAGAGGTAAATATTTCTTATTATTTAAAAAATTCACATTTAAAGAGTAATATATTGATCCAAAAGAAAAAAGAAAAACAAGTTTTAAACTTTCCAAAATTTAATTTTTATTCAACTTCAGGTTGTATCTCACCCAAGGAGTAGATTAAAATGCGCGCGCTTCTTCAGAGGTAATAGTTTCAATGAAAACCCAGAGTTTTAAACAGTCAGATATAAAGGAATCTTGGATTCTGGTAGACGCTAAAGACAAAACTCTAGGCCGCTTAGCTGCTACTTTGGCATCCAGACTAAGAGGTAAACATAAACCAGAGTATTCTCCCAATGCCGATTTAGGAGATTACATTGTTGTTGTTAATGCAGGGGAAATTAATGTCACTGGTAAAAAATTAATGCAAAAGAAATATTACAAACACACAGGTTATCCTGGAGGTATAAAGTCAAGATCCTTAGGAGATGTGATTAAGAATTCACCTGAAGAGGCTATTAGGATGGCAGTAAAAGGAATGTTACCAAAGAATAAACTTGGGAAGAAGATGCTTACTAAATTGAAGGTTTATAGGGATAATAATCACCCTCATCAAGCTCAAAATCCAGGATTAATAGATATTTAAGGAAATAAATTGGATCAGATACTAACAGTAGGAAGAAGAAAAACTTCTAAAGCAAGAGTTTTCTTAGAAAAAGGCACTGGAGTTATTATCGTTAACAAAAAGAGTCTCAAAGATTATTTTGGCAGAGAAGTTGCTCAGATGGTAGTCAAGCAACCCCTGGAAGCCGTTCAAATGTCTAAGGGAGTAGATATTAAAGCTACTGTTAGAGGTGGCGGCAGTTTTGGTCAAGCAGGTGCAATTCAATTAGGAATTGCAAGAGCCTTAGTTAAATTTGATGAAAATTTTAAGCCTTCTTTAAAGAAAGAAGGTTTTCTTACGAGAGACTCTAGAAAAGTTGAAAGAAAGAAAGTAGGCTTGAGAAAAGCTAGGAAAAGACCACAGTATTCCAAAAGATAATATGCAGCCTAAGCCTCCTTCTAACCCAGGAAGAAGAAAATTCTTAATAGCTGCCACCTCGATTGTTGGAGCAGGAGCAGTTATTGGAGCTGCCATTCCCTTTCTAGCTGCATTTAACCCAAGTGAAAGAGCTAAAGCTGCTGGAGCTCCAGCCAAGGTAGACATAAGTAAACTTGGAAAAGGAGAGATGATGATAGTGGAATGGAGAGGAATTCCGATCTATATAATTAGGCACACAGAACAGTCTCTCTTAATTTTAAATAGAAATTTATCAAGACTATCTGATCCTCATTCTGAAGAAAATCAACAACCTGACTATGCTAAGAATCCTAATAGATCTATTAGAGAAGATGTAGTTGTTTTAGAGGCAGTTTGTACGCACCTATCCTGTGCTCCAAAGTTTTATCCAGAATCGGGAACAACTAATTTTGATTCTGATTGGCAAGGAGGATTCTTTTGCCCGTGTCATGGATCGAAATTTGATTTAATTGGCAGAGTATATTCTGGAGTTCCAGCTCCTACCAATTTATCTATACCTCCACATTATTATGAAAGTGAACACGTTCTCGTAATTGGAGAAGATGGAGAAATAACTTAATGTTTACGAAGCTTCTAAATTGGGTAGATGATAGGTTTCCCTTTACCGATACCTGGGAGAGACATTTAAGTAAATACCCAGCTCCGATAGGCCAGAATTTTTGGTATTTAGCTGGGGTGCTTATGGTGGTTGTTCTGGTAATCCAACTGATTTCAGGTATATGGTTGTTAATGAGTTATGAGGCAACTGTTGAGGAAGCTTTTGCTTCTATTCAGTACATTATGAGAGATGTAGATTATGGCTGGATTATCCGTTATATGCACACCACAGGCTCTTCCATGTTCTTCTTACTTATCTATCTACATATGTTTAGAGGACTCCTGTATGGCTCCTATCAGAAACCCAGAGAATTGTTGTGGATATTGGGTTGGTTCACCTACATAATCTTAGTTGCGGAAGGCTTTACAGGCTACGTTTTACCTTGGGGTCAAATGTCTTTTTGGGCAGCTCAAGTGATAATGTCTTTATTTGGTTCAATTCCTTTCATTGGAGAAGAATTGTTAACTTGGATTAGAGGGGATTATATGATTTCTGGAATAACTTTAGGTAGGTTATTTGCTTTTCATGTAGTTCTCCTGCCCTTGGCACTAATTGCAGTTGTATTTGTACATATTATTGCTTTACATGAAGTAGGTTCAAATAACCCTGAAGGCATTGATGTAAAAAAACATGTTGATGAAGATGGAGTGCCTTTAGATACAGTTCCTTTTTTTCCTTATGATGTTATGAAAGATATATTTGCCATAGGTGTCTTTTTAATTATTTTCTGTTTTATTATTTTCTTTTTTCCTGATGGAGGAGGCTATTTAATTGAGTATGTTAACTATGAAGAAGCAAACAATCTAATAACTCCTGAACACATAGTTCCCGCTTGGTATTACACTCCTTATTATGCGATGTTGAGAGCTATCACTTTCCCAATTGGACCTCTGACGGCTAAATTCTTGGGCTTCGTTATTATGACTGCAGGAATGGTGATAATCGCATTCGTTCCTTGGCTCGATAGAAGTCCGGTTAAGTCAATTAGATATAAAGGAATGTATAGTAAGTTAGCTCTTTGTGGCTTAGTTGTAAGTTTCTTTGTATTAGGATATTTGGGTATGATACGTCCCAATCCTCTTCGTACAGCTTTAGCACAAGTTTTTACAGCTCTTTACTTCGCCTATTTTTTACTGATGCCTTTTTACACAAAATACGAAAAATGTAAAACTGTTCCAGATAGGATAAAGCTTCAATGAAAAGTTTCTTTTTTGCTATTTCCTTATTCTCTTTAACAATATTTTCTGCTGAAGGTGAACCTTGTGGCGATTATCTTTCTAGTGATGGTCTTCATCTGGGTATCTGCGAGGAAGCAGATACTGATTATTTAGATAAAGCTTCTTTACAAAAAGGAGCGAAGATGTTCATGAACTATTGCTACGGCTGTCATTCTTTGAAGTATGCTAGGTTCAATAGAGTTGCAAAAGATCTTGGAATTCCTGAGGATCTTTTCCAAAAACATCTTCTTTTTGGTGATCAGAAAATGGGTGATCTCATGACTATTAGCATGGATCAGTCGGAAGCTAAAGACTGGTTTGGTGTTGCCCCTCCAGACTTAACCCTAGAAGTTTCTCTAAGGGGAGCAGACTGGCTGTATACTTATCTTATAAGTTTTTATGAAGATGAATCTAGACCTTTAGGTGTTAACAATAAAGTCTTAGAGAATGTAGGAATGCCTCATGTCTTATCTAACCTTCAAGGGTTGCAAAAATCAATCTGTAAACAAGTTTCTCAATCAGCATCTAATGGAGGTCTAAAACAAGATCCTTTATCAGGTGAAATCATTACAAAAGAACAGTGTGGCTTCTTAGTAGTTGAAGAAGAAGGGGAGATGAACCCTAAAGAATTTAAGGCTAGTATGAAAAACTTAACTAATTTCCTTTCATATATGTCTGATCCAATAGAGGAAGAAAGAAAGTACATAGGTAAGTTTGTGGTCCTATATCTTATAATTTTTTCTATTCTTAGTTACCTTCTTTACAGGGAATTTAAAAAGGATGTACATTAATCTAACAAACAAGGTAAATATTTAATATGGTTTCTACTAACAAACGCACCTCAATGACTCTATTCTCCGATCCTCTTGACCATTACTGTCAAAGAGTCAGGATTGTCCTTGAAGAGAAGGGTATTTTTGCAGAAGTTGTAGATACGCCCAAGAACAATTTAACAGAAGAAATTCTCGAATTAAGTCCCTATGCAACTTTACCTGTGTTAGTTGATAGAGATGTTTGTCTCTACGATTCCGTAACTTTGATGGAGTATTTGGATGAGAGATTTCCTCACCCACCATTATTGCCAGTATATCCGGTAGCTAGAGCAAATATTCGTTTGTATATCAAAAGAATAGAGAGAGATTGGTGCACTTTGTTTGATCAGATTGTGGATGGAAATCTAAAGGTTACTGCTAAAAAGAAGGCTACAAAACAATTAAAGTCCCTAATAACTGGTACTGCCCCTATTTTTAAAGAAAAATCTTTTTTTATGAATGATGAATTCTCTTTGGTAGATTGTTGTATTGCTCCAATTTTATGGCGACTCCCATTAGTAGATATAGAAATTCCTAAAGATAATAAGAACAGACCTATAAACGAATATATGAAGAGTGTTTTCACAAGAAAATCTTTTATAAACAGTCTGACGGAGTTAGAAAAGGAAATTCGTTCTTTTTAATTTAATAGCCTATCATCTTAAAAAGACCGTCTTGTACAGAAACTTTTGGAGATTTTCTTAGAAGGCTTCCTCTGTAGTAGATAATCTTTCCAGACATACCTGAGAGTTGAAATTGTTTTGAGCTTGAAGAGTTATTTAAGAGAAGAGCTATTTCATATGCATCATAACCGATAGCAAAACTTCTGTTTCTTTTTTTAGGTAGGTTTCTAAGATAGTTAATTTCAGTATTAAGCATCCAGGGCATATCAATTAAAACAACTCTTTCAAGGTCTAATTCCTTTTTAAGGTAGTATTCATCATTCTCCCAATTTGGAAGAAGGTATACCTGAAGTGATTCGCCATAATTATATTCTAGTTCTGGTTTTAAACTCCTGGCTTTGGTTAGTGAGACAGAAAGGATTATAGAATCTAAATCCATTCTTCTTCTTGGGGTGCTTTCTAAGGGGACAGATAAAATTCTAGAAAGTTTTCTTGATCTTTCTTTACTTCTTTCAATAAGCAAGAGATTAGAAAGAAGATTTTCATTCAAATTACTTCCTGAGGTAGAAGAATCTAAGACTTTTCCTTCTAAGTTTAGCCATATTTTTCCAAGGATGTCTTTGTCTCTAGTATTTTCATCATCAATAATAAGAGAGTTTTTGCTTCTATTATTTTTTGCATATGTTAGAAGATCTCTGTATTCATTCTGCCTATTTACATGTAACACCTCTTGGTTGAGTTCTTCAACTTTTAGATTATCACTTGAAAGTATTAAAATCCCATTAAGATTTAACAGCTTATTTAAACAGTAAGGATCTAAACTTCCTAAAAAAGCATCATTTAAAAGAATAATTGAATAATCTTGACTGTCTTTATTCAATTTGCAATTGCCTTCATCAATCTTTTTACTTGTTATAAAGTTGATTTCTGGAGAATAGTTCGAAAGATTTTTATAGTAATAATAATTAATTGATAGGCCGTTTATAAACTCTCTTTCTGTTGTTTGATTAGTATCTAATAAGAAGACATTGATTCTTTTTGGAAGTTTTTTGAAGTTATAGACTACTTTAGGTTTATCGATGGAAATTAATTCCTTGCTCTGGTAAGAATTATCCTGAATGTTAGAAGCACAACTAACAAAAAAAATTATATTTATGAAAGCTATTAATAATTTATTAAGATGATTCACTATGAGTAAGAATACTAAATTTGGGGTACTGTATATAGTAGCCACACCAATAGGAAATTTAGAGGATATAACCAAAAGAGCTTTAAATATCTTATCTATCGTAGATTTATGTGCTGTTGAAGATACAAGGAAATCTAAAATACTTATGAATAAATATAATATAAGTACTAAATTAATTTCTTATCATAAGTTTTCAGAGCAAAAGAAATTACAATATTTAATTACTAAAATTAAGAAAGGTCTAAATGTTGCACTAATTAGTGATTCTGGGACCCCTCTTATTTCTGATCCAGGTTATCTATTAGTTAAGAGGGCCCAAGAAGAATCAATCAAAGTAATACCTATACCTGGAGCTTCTTCTTTAATTTCTGCTATAAGTGTTTCAGGGTTCTCTACAGACAAATTTACTTTTTATGGCTTTCCACCAAAACAAAAAAAAGCAAAAAAATCTTTTATGCATTCTCTAATTTCCGAAAACAAAACATCAATTGTTTTTGAATCAAAGAGGAGAATCATAGATTTGCTAAAGACATTAGAAGAGTTAAGTCCTGGGACGAAGATTTTTGTTGCAAGAGAGATGACTAAATTACATGAAACATTTTATAGAGGGGAAGTTACTAGAGTAATAAAAGATATATCTTCAAAAGAAAATTCTCAAAAAGGAGAATTTGTCGTAGTTATAAGTGGAAAGAAAGAAGTTGATCAAGATATATTTTTAACTTCGGAACAAAAGGAAGTTTTAGTGATGATTTTAGAGAAAATGAATAAGAAAGATGCTCTTACTCTTGCTTCAAAGGCTTTTGGTCTAAAAAAGAACTTTCTTTATAAACACTTACTTAAGCAAAAATAATTTTATATATTTATTAAATGTATATACTTCACTGGAGTTGACCAGATAATCGCTCTTTTTAGAGAGGAAAGTCCGGGCTCCAAAGTGCAAGAAGCCAGGTAATACCTGGGAGGTGTGAACCTACGGAAAGTGCAACAGAAAATAAACCGCCTAATTACTTTAGGTAAGGGTGAAAAGGTGTGGTAAGAGCACACCGCTGAGATGGTAACATCTTTGGCATTGCAAACCCCTTCTGGAGCAAGACCAAATAGAGGTTCTATAGTGTGCTCTCACTGAACCTGGGTAGGTTGCTTGAGTTTTGTGGTGACACAGAACCTAGATGAATGATTATCCTAGACAGAACCCGGCTTATAGGTCAGCTCAACCCACGTGTTTGGTAATATTAATCTTTTTTCAAAAGAGTTCCATTTTTGTTAATAATCATTACTTAAATACCATTACTTAAGTACCGGGATAATGAGTGTCTTTAATAGTTGACAATAGCTAGTATTTGTCAATAAAGTGTGTCAAAGTGTGAGTAAGTGTGCAGAAATGTAACGCTCAACAGACTTTTTTAAAAAAAATAGGATTAAGAGTGAGTTTGAGTATTTATGGATCTAGTTTTCTTACCTTAGACATAAAAGGTAGAATTGTTATTCCTGCAAGGTATCGGGATCTTTTAAGACAGAGTTGCGAAGGTAGTATTGCTGTAACCAAGGACCCTCAATATCCTTCTTTACTTATTTATCCTGGAAAGTTATGGAAAGAGATTTCTTCTAAATTTGAGGCTTTAGGAGGTTTAAATCAAAAAACCAGAGCTATGCAATGGAAAATTTTAGGAAATGCTTCAGTTTCAAAATTTAAAGTTTCAGAGAGGATGCTATTGTTGATTCCACAGCTTTTAAGAGATTTTGCAGGTCTGAAAGCAAAGAAACAAGTCGCACTAATAGGAATGGGGTCAAAATTTGAACTCTGGAATTTAGAGAATTGGAAAAAGAAAGAAGCAGGGCTTCGGGTTGAAGGGGAGGATTTACTTTTAAATTTACCAGCTGTTTTAGAGGAGATTCCCTTTTGAGGGAGTACAAAAAACATGAGGCTGTTATGGTAGAGCAAGTTATCAATAACCTTATTCTCAACAGAAAAGGAAATTATGTTGATTGTACATTTGGACTTGGTGGCCATTCCTCAGCACTTCTCAAAAGCTTAGGCTCAGAAGCAAAACTTACAGCTGTAGATAGGGATCCGAGTTCTGTCGCAGTTGCTAATGAAGTTAGTCAGCAAGATGCACGGTTTACATTCATCAACGATAAGTTTGGGAATTTAACAAGACATTTTGATGAGGAAACTGTAGACGGCATTCTTGTAGATTTAGGGTTATCTTCTAAACAATTAGATGACCCTGAAAGAGGCTTTAGTTTTCAAATTCTTGGTCCATTAGATATGAGAATGGATCAGACAAGCGATATCTCTGCAGAAACTTGGGTCAATCAATCAACTAAAGAAGAGATCGCGAAAGTTTTTTGGGAAAAAGGTGAAGAAAGAAAGTCTCGGAAAATTGCAGAATTAATTTGTAATGAAAGAAACATTACTCCCATACACACCACACTTGATCTAGTTAAAATTATCATGTCTTGTAAACCTAGAACTTCTAAGAGACATCCTGCTACTAACATATTTAGAGCCATTCGAATGGAGGTTAACTCTGAAATGGATGAGCTAAAGAAAGTGTTAGATGCTGCTGGGAAAATTTTGAAGAAAGGAGGTAGATTAGCTGTTATTAGTTTTCACTCCATAGAAGACAGAGTAGTCAAGAGATTTATACAAGGGAAAAGTATAGGTGCAAACAAGTTTTCTTTTAAAAGGGTAGGAAGAAAGTATATAAGGCCGAACAAAGAAGAAATTCAGAATAACCCTAGAAGCAGGAGTGCTATTTTAAGAGTAGCGGAGAAGGTTGATTGATATGTTTAACGTGAAAAAACAAGTTATTGCCTGCAGTCTAATATTTGGACTATTAATTAGCTCTATCTACTTAGTGTCACAGGTCTACGACTTTAGAATTTCTTTTTCAGAAATTGAAGAGTTAAATAAAAAGCAAGAAGATCTCTCTTTTCAATCAAACCTTTTATTAAACGAAGTAGAGTACTTCAGGAATCAATTAACCATAAGAAAGAAGGCCACAGAAAGTTTGGGTATGAGGCCTCCTTTATTAAAAGAACAGGTAACACTATTTAAGGAAGTGTCTAAGTCATGAATAAGTTAATTCCACTTTTGCTAATTGTATTAACTTTAGGGTGCTCAGAATTATTTGATCCTAGTGGTTTCAAAGAGATTGACATCTCTATATCTTCAGATCACAAAATTCTATCAAACCAAAAAGTTATAAAGGATACTGTCTCAAGTTTGCTGTTAAATCAACCTATTGATTATTTAGATGTTACTAATGAGTTGTATACAAAAACTTGGGTGAATGCCTTTCACTCAAAAAGAAAATCGCATAATAAATATAATATCAAAGTAAAAGAGTATCTACCTTTGGCAAAATGGGGGAATGGCAGATACCTTACTCATTCAGGGTTGTTAATTAATCCTTCATTTAATAATACTAGTCTTAATTTATTAATCTTAAGAGGTCCTGAATCCGAAAGACTTGAATTATTGGACATTTCTAGACAAATACAAGCCCAACTCAATAGGTACGATGAAATTGTAGAAGAAATTAATTTAAGTTCAGATGGTTATTTAAGGGTAATTACGCAGAGCGGAACTAAATTAACTTTTAGTAAGAAGAGTTTCCGGGAACAGCTTGAACGTCTCGAGGATTTCATCTCGTTCGAGCTGTTCTCAGGAAAACTTAATAATATCAGAAATATGGATTTTAGATATAACAATGGAATTTCTATTCTTTTTTAAAGTACAAAGGAGAAAAAATGAGTGGAATTAGTCTTAATGAAATGCTTGTAGGTTTGGATATTGGTACTTCAAAAGTAGTGGCAGTGGTGGCTGAAACCACACAAGCAGGGGATATTGAGGTGATAGGATTGGGTACCCAACCTTCAAGGGGCATAAGAAGTGGAGTTGTTGTTGATATTGAATCTACAACTCAAGCTATAAAAAAATCTATGCAAGAGGCTGAATCAATGGCGGGTTGTCACATAAGCTCCTGTTATGTTGGTATTTCTGGTAGTCATATAAGAGGTTTAAATTCAGAAGGAGTAGTACCTATCAAAGATGGAGAAGTGAAATACGGGGATGTAGATAGAGTTATTGAGACCGCTCAAGCTATGGCTATTCCTGCAGATCAGAAGTTACTTCATGTTTTGCCAAGAGACTACATAATTGATAAACAAGAAGGTATTAAAGAGCCTTTAGGTATGGCTGGCGCTAGATTGGAAGCTAAAGTTCATTTGGTTACTTGCAGTGAAAATTCTTCTCAAAATATACATAAGTGCGTTTCTGCATGTGGCCTAGATATTGAAGCTTTTGTGTTAGAGCAATTGGCTTCTAGCTATTCCGTTCTTACAAATGATGAAAAAGAACTTGGAGTTTGTTTAATAGACATTGGTTGTGGAACTTCTGATATTGCAGTTTTTACCGAAGGTGCAATTTCTTTTACAGATGTCATTCCTATAGCGGGAGATCATGTAACAAATGATATAGCTGAAGCCCTAAGAACTCCACCCACTCAAGCTGAAGATATCAAGCAAAGATACGGATGTGCAGTAAGTTCCTTAACGCAAGCTGAAGAGATGATTATGGTTCCTGGTATGGGAGGTAGGCCAGAAAGGGAATTATCAAGACAGTCGCTAGCAGATGTCCTGGAAAGAAGGTATGTGGAGATCTTTAGCATGGCTCAACAAAAGTTAAGTTTGAGTGGATTTGAATCTCTTATTCCTGCTGGTGTGGTCATCACCGGTGGTGCATCAAAAGTTGAAGGAGGAGTTGAACTTGCTGAAGAAGTATTTCATGCACCTGTCAGATTGGGCTCACCTAATACTATTGGTGGTTTTACTGAAGTTATACACAATCCTGTTTATGCAACTTCAATAGGACTCTTACTTTATGGACATAAACAACTGCAAGAAGACCATATGAATTATATCCATCGAGATAAAAATATCTTCAATAGATTGTCTAGGTGGTTTGGAGGAAATCTTTAGATAATTATAAAAGGGGTAAGAATGAGTGAATGGGAAATAGTAGAAGAAAATAAAGACAATGCAGTTATTAAAGTAATTGGAGTTGGAGGAGGAGGAGGTAATGCCGTTCAACACATGGTCGAAGCAAAAATAAACGGAGCTGAGTTCATCTCAATAAATACTGATAAACAGGCCTTGGATAAGAATTCTGCACCTAATAAATTTATTCTTGGAATAAATATTACAGATGGGTTGGGGGCAGGGGCCAATCCTGAGATAGGAAGAGAGGCTGCTCTCGAAGACAGGGATAGATTAAGAGAGTTGTTAAAAGGAGCTGATATGGTTTTTATTACTGCAGGTATGGGAGGAGGTACAGGTACAGGTGCAGCACCAATAGTTGCTCAAGTTGCTAAGGAATTAGATATTTTAACTGTAGCTGTTGTCACTAAGCCCTTTGAGCTTGAAGGTTCTAAAAGAATGAAGATAGCAAAAGAAGGAATTAAGGAACTTATTGAGGAAGTAGATTCTCTAATAACTATACCTAATCAAAAATTACTAGAAGTTCTGGGTGAAGATTGCGCCATGATAGAAGCTTTTAAAGAAGCTAACGAAGTATTAGCAGGAGCAGTGAGAGGTATCTCAGATATCATAATGTGTCCTGGATTAATTAATGTAGATTTTGCTGATGTTAAAACTGTAATGTCAGAAAGAGGAACAGCTATGATGGGTACTGGAATAGGATCCGGTCCAGATAGGGCTAGAATAGCAGCTGAAAAGGCAGTAGATAGCAAGTTATTAGAAGACATAAGCCTAAAGGATGCTAAAGGTGTATTAGTTAATATAACTGCTGGAACTGAGATTACTTTAGGAGAAATTAGAGTTGTAGGAGATTGCATAGAAAAATTTGCTGATGAAGATGCAATTATAGTAACTGGCGCAGTTATAGATGAAGTTGTAGGTAACGACTTGAAAGTGACAGTTATAGCTACAGGTTTAAGTTCTTCTCTATCTAGTACAAAGCCAATAGATATTTCTGGTGTTAAGGTAAATAAAGATAGAACAGAAAGAACTCCTCTTCCCTTAAGTGATGCAGCAAGACAGCTTTTAGAAAATCCTCCTTTATCAGAAAAGGTCTCAGATAATAAAGAAAAAGAAAAGCAAGAAAAAGAATTTCTTGATATACCTTCTTTTGTAAGATCTCAATTGGACTAAATTTATTTTTTTTATGATCTCTAGAGTAACTTACTATTCTGGAAGATCATTCTTTATCCAAATTCTTTTCCTTCTTGGTTTTACTCTCTTAATAATAAAACTAATTTATCTTCAAGTCTTTCAAGATGAATTTATAAAAGAACAAGTTGACTCGAGAACAATATTAGAAAGTTCTATTCCAGCAAAAAGGGGGAAAATATTAGATAGAAACGACAGGCTGTTAGCACTTGATGTCAAAGGATACACGGTGATAGCAGATCTTAATTTGTTTAAACCCAGTCAACTAGAGATTGATTTTCTAGCTGATTCTATAGAAATGGAAGTAAACAAAATAGAAAGAATACTTAAAAAGAAAAGAGGTCACGTAGAAATAATTCGTCATATAGGAGAAGGAAAAAAAAGAAGACTACAAAATATGAATTTAAAGGGAATTTTCTTTAAACAAAACCTTAGAAGGAGTTACCCTCAATTAGAGATTAGTTCCCATGTTGTAGGTATTACTGATATAGATAGAAAGGGAATTCAAGGGGCAGAATTAGTATTTAATAAAATGTTGAAAGGTAAGAATGGAGTTTTCTCAGGCATCCGAAGTCCCATTGGTATTGTTGACGGTGAAAGAAACTCAGCTGAAGAAGGCTTAGACTTGAAACTTACCATTGATATTCGTTTGCAATCTCTTGCTTATCATGAATTAAAGAAAGCTGTAGAAAACTCTGGGGCTGAATCGGGAAGTATTGTCATAGTTAACCCAAAAACAGCACATATACTTTCTTTAACTAACTATCCTTCCTTCAATCCTTCTGATAGAAGTGATATTAAGGATCTGAGTGTCTTTAGGAATAGGGCGACAATAGATGTTTTTGAACCCGGTTCTGTACTTAAACCATTAGCAATGGCAGCAATTGTGAATTCAGGAAAGGTTGATCGCAATGTTAAAATCAATACTTCTCCTGGGTGGATAGAGTATGGTGGTTATAAAACTAGTGACTTTAGAGATTATGGAACTTTAGGCTTATCTGACATTATTTCTTATTCGAGTAATGTTGGAATGGTTATGTTATGCAAAGATCAGGAATCCAAATATTTAATTGATTTCTTTTCAAATTTTGGTCTAGGAAGTCGACCTTCAAACATATTAATACCCTCAAGAGAAGGTTTCCTACCTGAAGCCTCTTCTCTTAGCAACAGAGATAAAGTTAGTTCCTGTTATGGATATGGAATTTCAATGAGTACACTTCAGATTGCTCAAGCTTTTCAGGTATTTGCAAATAAGGGAGTTTTTAAAGAACTAACCCTTTTCTATGATGAGGAGTTAACTAGTCCAAAACCAGATTTTAGAGTTCTTTCTGAAGATACAACGAGGTTTATTAATAACATGATGATCGAAACAGTAAATTCAAAATCAGGAACTGCAAGAAGAGCAAGGATAGAAGGCAAGAAAGTAGCTGGAAAGACAGGAACCGCTGAGAAGAAGAAAAAAAATGGAAAGAAGTCATATTCAGCTAGTTTCTCAGGGTTTGTTCCAGCTAATGACCCGATTCTCTTAGGTGTTATAGTTTTACATGGACTAACAAAAGAAGAACATTCAGGAGGTACCATAGCTGCTCCGATTTTTTCAAGAGTGGTTGGACAATCTTTACATACTCTAGAATCAGGTTCTTAATGAAAAAGATCTCAGCTAAATCTATAAATCTAGATGTTCTTTTAGATGGACTCTATGAAGAAAGCTTTAAGGGGTTGAATGAAATATCTATTAAAGGAATTAGTCTTGATAGTAGAGAAATATATGAAAATTTTCTTTTCTTTGCTTTAAAGGGTGAAAAGCTAGATGGAAATGACTTCATTGATGAAGCATTTAGTAGAGGAGCTTCGGCTGTTTTAACGGATAGCAAACATTTAAAAGATTCAAAGATTCTCTATTTACCAGACTTAAAAGAATCTTTAGGGATTATTTCTTCAAGGTTCTACAACAATCCTTCTCAGAATCTAGAAACCTTTTGCGTAACCGGTACTAATGGGAAAACTTCTTGCGTTGAACTAATTTCTCAAATAGCAAAACTGATTAATCTTCAATGTGGCTACATCAGTACCATAGGAATTTCTTTAGATGGAAAAAATATAACTAAGCCTTCTTCTTTAACAACACCTAATCCTATTAATTTACAGCGATCCTTCTTTGAAATGGTCCATAAAGATTCCAAGCAAGTAGCTTTTGAGGCTTCTTCACATGGGTTAGAGCAGGCCAGAATTGCTGGTACTTCAATAGATACAGCAATTTTAACTAGTTTTTCTCATGATCATTTGGACTATCACAAAAATTTTGAAAGTTATAAAAACGCTAAGAAAAAGCTTTTTACTGAACTAAAGCCAAAAAATGTAATCTTAAATATTGATAACATATTAGGTAAAGAAATCTATAAAGAATTAATTCAGAACAAAGAATCTTGTTCAGTTTTTACAGTTTCTAATAGTGAAGAATCAGACTTTTACTACTCTTTCTCTAGAAAAAAAGACAGAAAATTAAATGTAGCTCTTAACACACCCAATAAAGAGATCCATTTTTCTCTAAATACAATTTCGAGACCTTTGGCATCTAATGTTATTTGTGCAATAGCATCTTTTATAACTAGAGGATTTAATTTAGATAAAGTCTACCCTTTATTAAAAGACCTAGATTTCCCCGAAGGTAGAATGGAATTGATACCTTTAAGCAAAAAAAATAATTGTTTCGTTGATTATGCCCATACTCCAGAAGCTTTAAAAAGCTCATTAATAGAATTGAAGGATGCTTTTAAGAAAACAAACATATGGTGTATTTTTGGTTGTGGAGGAGATAGGGATAAAGATAAAAGACCTCTAATGGGAGAGGTTGCAGGAGAGTTATCTGATTTTCTGATAATAACTAATGACAACCCTAGAACTGAGAGTGAAATGGATATTATTAATGGAATTCGTCAAGGCTTAAGAAATAATTTAAAGGTTAAAATAATTCCCAATAGAGAAAAAGCTATTTCTTTTTGTCTTAGGGAGATTGAGCAAAATAATGAAAAAAATATTCTCTTAATTGCTGGTAAGGGGCATGAAAGTTATCAAGATATTTCAGGAAGAAAACTTCCCTTTAGTGATCATGAAGAAGTAAAAAAATTTCTAGAGAGCATGTAAAACTATGAAAAATGAAACTCTAGCATCTATAGCTAAAAAAGTAGGAAGGAAAGTTATAGGAGGTACTGGCGAGGAGAACTTTAAAGATATAAGTATAGACTCCAGGACTCTAAAACCTAAAGATGTATTTGTAGCTCTTAAAGGACATTACAAAGATGGTCA
>Ga0208391_1000153_pt1 | contig 36905 bp, 39 predicted proteins | sample Knorr_S23_td_Bot_FD_185612 | JGI IMG/M metagenome (GOLD analysis project Ga0208391, IMG submission 185612) | Marine microbial communities from Southern Atlantic Ocean transect - Knorr_S23_td_Bottom_ad_3770_LV_A (SPAdes) (version 2) | ecosystem: Environmental > Aquatic > Marine > Oceanic | place... | reverse complement strand
TTTAGACTTTAGTAAATTTAGACTTTAGTAAATTTAGACTTTAGTAAATTTAGACTTTAGTAAATTTAGACAAGTATTTTGAGAGGTTTAGAACAAACGATATTTTGAAAATAAAAAATGTGTGTAAGAATTAACTTGAAGATTTTAAAAATAATGAAAAGATGAAAGGTGGTAATTTTACCAATATTTACCGTTGTCTGGAATAAGACCTATACCTTCTCTTTCAAAGTGTCTGTCTAATTCATCAACCCATCTCTCACGGTTGTCTTTGTAAGCCCAGCCGTGTACACGTAACCAGTACGAGATAACTCCAAGAAGGAATACCGTGAACATAATGGTTCCGAAGATGTAAATCATTACATCGTAGAATAATGGATCATAGTTTGGTCCTAATTGTCCTGTTATTGTTGACAGGATACTTAGGAAAGTACCTACGATAGGAATCATAGTATTTTTGCACTATTTCTGCGATATATACATTTCTTTTATTTTTACAAAGTACGAGATCAGTATCACTAGGAGTAAATAATAAAATGAAAAGGAAAAGTGAGGTTTGTTTTATCCTCTGCCCATTGCTGCGTATTTACCAGATCTTCCTTTCAAGAAGAAAGCTCCTGCAATACCACCGAATACGGCTCCTGCAATTATTGCTGCTCCAACAACACCGTCTGCACTAATGTATGGTGTTCCTGATCCAGCTGCTGGATTTTCTTCAGCAGATGCAATTCTTCGGGTTTGAAGCTCAAGTGCCTCTTCCAAAGTATATGATCCGGTTTGTCCTTCGCTACCAACGTTGCCCATGTACTGTGCAAATGCAACAGAACTTTGTGCAGAGAGTCCGATAGTGAAGACAGCGATTAAGGATGCTGCTAATAGTATTTTTGTATTCATACTTGTTACCTGTCGTTTTCCAGCCAGGGACTTATTTAACTTTTATTCTAAATGCCAAGTTCAGCATAAATTTACGAGATCAGCAAAAGTAACGTTTAATTCTTCTTTCAAATGAGCCAAATCATGGGACGAATGCACACACACAGACATGGTAAATCACATTCAATTAGACCAGCCACATTACGTGCACCATCATGGATTACATTAACGCCTGCAGAAATAGAAGCATTAGTAGTAAAATATTCTAAAGATGGTTTAACCCCCAGTCAAATTGGGATTAAATTAAGAGATCAACATTCAATCCCATTAATCAAACCAATTACAAAAAAGGGTATTAATCAGATTCTAGAAGAAAATGATTTAAAACCAGATATGCCAGAAGACTTGGAAAATATTGTCAACAAAGCAGTGGGCCTTCAAAAACACCTTAAAGAAAATAAAGGTGATAACAGAAATGTTAGATCTTTGGAATTAATTGAAGCTAAAGTTCACAGATTATCTGTGTATTACAAAAGAATTGAAAGAATTCCTAAAACCTGGAAGTATAAATCTGTGGTTGCTCAATTAGAGTAATGACAAAAGCGTTTGAAGAATCACTATCACTTTTCAAAGATAAAATTTCAGACTGTATTAGATCTAAAAAATCGATTTCAATTACAACACATATTGATTGTGATGGATTAACATCTGGAAGTATTATTGCTAAAGCGTTAATCAGAGAAGGTGCAAGATGTACACTTAGAACATCAAAAGAATTCAGTAAAAATGTGGTAGAATCATTCAAAACAGATTCTAGAGATTTTCATATCATAACAGATCTTGGAGGAGGTTTTGGAAAAGAGCTAAATCAAACATTAGGAGATGATTGGATTATTTTAGATCATCATCAAATATCAGAAGAAGAAAAAGATAATCAAAATATCATCAATGCATGGAAATATGAAATTGATGGCGGTTCTGAAATTTGTGCTGGGGGAATGGCATATTTTGCAGCAAATGCACTAAATGAAAAAAATTCAGATTTATCAGCACTTGCAGTTGTTTCAGCATTAGGAGATAGACAAGATCAAGGAGAAAGAAAATCATTTACAGGTAAGAATTTTGAAATTTCCAATACAGCCAAAGAATTAGGTTTGATAGAAGTAGATTTAGACTTACTATTAGTTGGAAGAGAAACCAGACCACTTCCAGAAGCTCTTGCTTTCACATCACAACCATTTATGGAAGGATTAACATGGAATAAAGAAACATGTTTATCAGTTCTGAGTTCATCAGGAATTGAATTAAAAGAAGAAGGTAGATGGAGAGTTCCAGCAGAACTAAATGAAGAAGAAAAAAAATTAGTCATAGAAGCAATAACAAAATTCTCTTCAGACAAAAATACTACAGAAATAATGTCAGAATTAATTGGATATACATACACATTTTCTAGAGAAGATAAGAGGAGTTTTCTAAGAGACGGTAGAGAATATTCAACTATGCTTAATTCATGTGGAAGAATTAATCGTTCAGGAGTTGGAATGGCAATATGTATGGGAGATAGAAATAAAATTCTAACAGAAGGAGAAAGCATTCTAACAGATTATAGAAAAATGATCAAAGAGTACATGGATATTTTATCAAATGAAAAATGGAGAATTTCAGAAAATGAAAATTGTATAATGGTAAATGGAGAAGGTATTGTCCCAGAAACAATGACAGGTACAGTATCATCATTAATTGCAGGTTCACCAAAAAATACAGGAAAAATTGTTATTCTAAGAACAAGAGGAGAAGAAAATACAATAAAATTTTCATCAAGGAAATCCTTTGATTGTAAATCAAAGATCAATCTTAGTGAATTAATGAGAACTGGGGCTGAAAAATTTGATGGGATTGGAGGAGGTCATAATGCTGCTGCAGGGGCAAAAATAACTAAAGACAAATTGGACGGATTTTTAAAATATTTAGAAGTAAATGTCGTTAACGTGTCAAGTACAAGTGATTCTCAATAACATATCTGGAAAAAAAGCAGAAACAGTCAAAAAGGCATTAGAGCCAGACAATGTAAATTTTCCAAAAGGATTGAGTCTTTATGTTGAAAATATTGATAGCAAACTAGTTTTTAATTTTGAAAGTAAGGAAAACATGAAACAACTGGTAGGAACTATAGATGAAGTGTTAGAACATATCCAAGTTGCATTAAAGGTGATTGAATAATGTTAGATCCCAAACTTATCAAAGAAAAGCCAGAAATTATTAGAAATATGCTCAAATCTAGAGCAGTAGAATTTGATTTAGATGCATTAATTGAATCAGATCAAAAAAGACGGGAATTCATCATTAAAACAGATGAGTTAAGAAAAAAGAAAAACCAGATAGCAGTAATAATTTCAGAAAAAAAGAAAGGAGGAGAAGACATATCCTCAATTTTAGCAGAAATGAAAAATATTTCAAATGAACTAACAAAATTAGAAGCAGAACAAGAAAATGTTGAAAATAAATATTTGAAATTAGCATCAACAATTCCAAATTTAGTTCATGAATCAGTTCCTATAGGGATAGATGATAGTGCAAATAAAGAAATAAAAAAATGGGGAGATATTCCAAAATTTGATTTTAAAATAAAAGATCATATTGATATTTCTGAAGATTTGAATTTAGTAGATTTAGAAAGAGCTGCAAAAGTAGCAGGAGCCAGATTTTATTATCTAAAAAATGACCTAGTAAGATTAAATCAAGCACTGATTCATTTTGGATTAGATTTTCTTGCAGAAAAAGGATATTCTCTTGTTCAACCACCATATATGATTAATCGAGAATCAATGGAAGGAGCAGTGATTACTGAAGATTTTGAAGAAGTCATTTACAAAATTCAAGATGAAGATCTGTACATGATTGGAACATCGGAACATGCAATGGCTGCAATGCACTCAAAAGAAATTATTGAGGGAAAGGACATACCAATAAAATATGCAGGAATCAGCCCCTGTTTTAGAAAAGAAGCAGGAGCACATGGAAGAGATCAAAAAGGAATTTTCAGAGTACATCAATTTGATAAAATTGAACAATTTGTTTTTGCAAAACCAGAAGATTCTTGGAAAGAACACGAAAAAATGTTAGCAGTTGCAGAAGAATTTTATCAAAAATTAGAAATTCCATATAGAGTAATGTTACTATCAACAGGAGATATTGGAAAAATTTCAGCAAAAACATATGATATTGAAGCATGGATGGCTGGACAGAATGCATATAGAGAAATTGTGTCTTGTTCAAACTGTTTAGAATATCAAGCAAGACGATTGAAAATTAGATTTAGAGATAAAACAAATGAAGACACTCAATATGTCCACACTTTGAACAGTACACTAGTAGCTACAACCAGGGTTTTAGTAGCAATAATGGAGAATTTTCAGACAAAAGACGGTCATATTCGAATTCCACGAGTTTTACAAAGCTATATGGGAAATCAGACAGAGATTTAGTGACATACCCTTATATTTTGGATTCAAGGGTCGTAAAGAATTGGCACGTAGAAAAGGTCGAATTAAGGACAAATGGCGAGAAAAACGCTGGGTTAACGTAAATGCTCCAGATTCATTTAACAACGTTCCAATTGCATATGTACCAATTACAAATGATGAAAATGCAGTAGGTAGAGTAATAGAAGTTACACTATATGATATTCTCAAAGGAGATCCTTCACAACATCAATACAAAATCTATTTCCAAATTGATAAAGTAGATGGTGAAAATGTATCAACGATTTTCAAGAGATTTGAATATTCAAAAGAATTTTTACGTAGTTTGGTTAGAAGAGGTTCATCTAAAATCAATTTCATCATAGATATTAAAACAAAAGATGGATACGTCTTTAGAGTTAAAGTAATTGCATTAACATACAAACCACTAAATACATCTAGAAAACATGCACTTAGAATAATTGCAAGAGATGTAATTAACAAGACAGTTCCAGAAATGACAATTGATCAATTTGTTCAAGCCACATGCTATAGTAAAATTAATTCAGATATTATGGCAGCATTCAAGAGAGTAATCAAGGTTAGACATGTAGGTCTTGAGAAAGTAAAACTAATCAGAACTGCAAACGAAGAAACAAAATTACTTGAAGCATAAACAACAAGTGATTCTTTTACAATAATGGCAGATAAGATAGAAGTTACAATTGATGTAATTGTTCATGCAACAGAAGATATTTCAAAAATATTTCAATCCTTTGAGGAAATCTTAGAAGTTGAAGAAGAAGATTTCAATACAATAGAAACTACAGGTTACTTTGAAAATCCCATAATGTTACTAAATTCGAAACTTGTGAAAAATCAAGCTCAAGAATTTATAAAAAAACTTGTAAAATTACTACCTGTTGACCAAGTTAATGATTTGATTGAAGAGATTGAAGAAAGAACAATAGATTCAAGATTTCATTTTAGATTAGATAAACAGGAATTAATTAAAGGAAAACTGATGGTTAGTCAAAAAGACACAATAAAAATAAAAATTCATACTCCAATTTACAACAAAAATGATACTATCAAAATATTTACAGAGATTTTACAAGCAGTCAACTGAATTAAATAGGAATAGATCGATAATTTAACTTGGGAATGAGGAAATATTAGCCGCTCCAGTCTGAGCTAACGCCTTGAAGACGCCGCGACGAACCGACCCCAAATTAATCAAATAATGATCAAGGAAGTTTCAATTGTAGAACAGGGTTTATTATAAATACGGATAAACAAGGCTAGTTATCATGGCAGATTATGACGTTATAGTTGCAGGCGGAGGATTAGCAGGTACAATTACAGCACAATCCATATCACATTATTCAAATCAAAATTTAAAAATTCTCGTAATTGATAGAAATGCCGAATTTTTGCCAGGAAGAAAATCATTAGCAGGATGGGTATGTGGGGATGCATGTTCAAAAGAAGCAGTTGATTTTATGTCAGAAAGAATCAAAGTTCAATGGACTAGACCAGAAATTGAACATGATGTAAAAGGAGTAATGGCATTTGCCCCAGATAATGAAACATCAATTCCTTTTGACGGTGCAGGATATATGCTAAATCGTGTGAAACTTCCTGAAATACAAAACGAACGTTGTAAAAAAGCAGGAGTTGAATTTGAATTTGAAATTAATCTTACAGGTTTAATTTATGATGGAACACAAGTAGTAGGAATTGAAGGAATAGATAACAAAACAAAACAACCCTACAAAAAGACATGTAGAATAGTAGTTGATACAACAGGAGTAACATCTGTTTTAAGAAATGGCTTAAAAAATTCCACTAAAGTTGAAAAGAGAATAGATAGACGAGATTTAGAATCAACTGGAAGAGAAATTATGTATTTTGAACCAGGAGAGCAAAATCTCCACGAATTTGATCCAGATTATTGTATAATTCATTTAGATCAAGATATTGCACCTGGAGGATATGGTTGGGTATTTCCAAAAGCAGATAACAAAGTCAATATTGGTTTAGGTGTTGAAAAATCATTTTTGGATAAAAGAAATAAAAGATTAGGAAAAAAAGATAATGTTCAATCATTAATGAAAGAATACCTTACTAGAAATAGTGTAATTAAAAATCCTAAACTTTCAGAAGATCCAGAAGACATTAACAATAACACAGGAGTTTTTCAAGTTTCAGTAAGAAGACAAAATGACTGCATGGTATCTGGTGGATATATTTTAGTTGGAGATTCAGCTTGGATGCCAAAACCAATTGACGCAGGAGGAATTGGACCAGCAATAATTGCTGGAACAATTGCAGGAAAAAATATAGTTCAAGCACTTGAAGCAAATGATGCATCAGAATCATCATTATGGCAATATAATTTAGATTTCATTAAAGAATATGGATACAAAACTGCAGGGCTAGAACTCTTTAGAAGATTAGTTCAACAAATGACTAATGAACAAATCAGTTATGGAATGAAGCACTTTTTGGGAAATCTTGACGTGGAATCAATTAGTAAAGGTGAACATCCTGATTTCTCAGGATTAGGAAAAATTGGTATGATCATAAGAGGTGCAATGAATAAAACAGTAGCAGATGGTCTAAGATTCACATCAAAAGAAAATCAATGGTTAGTTGAACATTATTATGATTATCCAAAAGATCCATCAGGATTTGAGCAATGGAGTAAATCACTACATCAAAGACTAGATGCATCATTTTCTAAAGTTGAAGTATTTGGAAAATAGATCCAACATTAAATATCGTTATAATTAATGAAAAAAGCCTTGGAAGAAATACCATACCTAGATTGGAATAACTCATATCGAATTATTAAAAAGGCATACGAGGCAGGACTATTTGTTCTGATAATTGGACCAAAAGGAACTGGAAAAACATCATTAGTCAGAGATTTTGCAAAAAATAACAATATCAATTCAGAATCAATTAATTTCAGTCTAAGAACCAGAGAAAGTCATTTGATTGGAACAAAAACACTGACAGATGGGACAGTTAGTTTTGATGAGGGTTTATTGATAAAATCAATGAAGAGGGGAGATTTACTTTACTTAGATGAAATTAATGCAGCTGAGGCAGATGTACTACTTAGACTTGATGAGGCTTTAGATGATAGAAGACAAATTGTGTTAAAAGAAGCAACAGGAGAAATAGTTAAGGCAAAAGAAAATTGGTTTGTCATAGCAACAATTAATCCATTAACACATAGTGGTACAAAAGAACTTCCACCACAAATACTAAGTAGATTTCCAGTGCGCATTAGATTAGAATATCCTCCAGAAGAAATAGAATTAGATATTGTTAAAAAATATGTTTCTGGAAATCATGAATCAGAGATTATTCAAGCCATAAAACTAGCAAATACATTAAGACAAGCTGCAGCTGTTGAAGAATTATTTTATTCACCAAGTTTGAGAGAAACTATTGCATTCGGAAAATTATTAGATAAAGAAGTATCACCTAAAGAAGCTGCAAATATTGTTTTTGGAAATGTATACACACAATGGGGAGATATAGAATACCAAAAAGTAAGCGATATTATTACTTCGATGTTTGGAAATTAAATGCAATCAATTCAACTTCAAAATGATTCATTAGTAGAAATTGCTACTTTTCTTGTAAGAAGATGGTCAGAAGAAGATAATATCATAATTGAAATTTCAGATAAAATAGAAACTAAAACAAGATTAAAAGAAAAAAAAGTAATCTTAACACCTTTAGAAAAAATGATAGGAAATGATTTTCAAAAATATAGACAATTTAGAACATCGACATGGTATGAAGCAATGAAAATAAAATATTGTGAAAAAATTCTTAGTGATGATCATGCTTTTGGTTTTATTCTTAATGCAATGGAAACACAAAGAGTAGAACAATTAGGCAGAAAAATTTGGAAAGGGATGGATGAAGAAATTATTTTTAATTATACATACATGCTTGTGGCAAGACCACAACTTCATACAGTTTATGGAAAAGCAAGAATTGTAGAAGCATTTTATCAATATTTTATGTTTGGAGCAATTAAAGGAGACATACAATCAAGCCATTTTGAAAAAATTAAAAAAGCAGTAGTATTTGCAAAAAAAATTGTTAGTGAAGCAATAGAAAATAATCAAAAAACAAGTTGGGTTGAAAAAAATGTAACTGAAATAATTAAAATTTTAGAAATTGATTCCCTATTAACAATTCCAATATCAGTGGCATTTATGAAAGCTGGAATGGCGTTGTCAGAAGACGAATTACGAAAAGTATTGAAAATAATTTCTAAAAATAAAGAAGGTGATTTTGGTTCATTTGATCCTGCATCAGTAGTAAAAGGAGATGATGTTTATGATGAATACAAAGTATTAGTTGATGAAAATAAAAAAATGGAAAACAAAGGATTGTCATCAGAAACAATAGGAATTCAAATTCCATCTACAAAAAATATTGATGAAACAGCAATCTATGATATGAGTTTAATTAATGGATTAAAAGTGAAATTTAAAGAATGGAAAACAGGTTGGAAAGAACAACACGTAAGATCTGGTGATGAATTCGATGAGGAAAATTACATTGAAGGAAATGAACCATTTTTTACAGATATTAAAAAATCAATTAAAACAAAAATTGTAATCTTATTAGATCATTCATCAAGTATATCTTCAGATGCAATTGAATATAAAAAAGCAACAATAGCATTATGTGAAGTATTAGCATTTCTTAAAGTAAAATTCTCAGTATATGCATTTAGTACTCAAAATAGATCAATGGTATGTTGGTCAATTAAAGAAGAGAATGTAAAATGGAATAGAATTACTGCAAAAAGACTAGCACAAGTAGTTGCAAATGGATCAACACCATTAGCAGAAGTGTATGATAAAATGTTTCCAACTTTACAGTCAAAAAGACCAAATATTTTTTTGACATTAACTGATGGGGAACCTTCTGATTCAGATGCAGTTAGAAATATGACAAAATCATTAAAAGGGTTAGGAATTAGTATGGTTGCTTTAGGATTAGGTCCAAATACAATTAGAGCTACCACCATAGCAAATAATCTAAAACATTTAGGATATGACAAAACTATGGCAGTAAGTAGATTAAAAGATATTCCAAATAAAGTAATCAATATTTTAGACGTATGAATATGAGAATTAAAAATAGAGAAACAATAGTGTGACTATCAGATATTTTATATGACCTTTTAAACATTAAAAAATTAGAAACAAATTTGGATCAAAATCAAGATAATAATATCGACAAAGTTCTACTAGCACGCTTTGAGGAAGAAATTTGGAGTAAAGTACCACATTTAGAAAATAATCAAGAAGGAGCAAAGGTGGTAAATGCAACACCGCTAGTAGATATTACAGCAGATTTTAAAGAATGTGCTAAAAAAATTTACAATTTAGATCTCACTAATTCGGAATTACAAGTTTATGGAAAATTAGATTCCACATTACTTACAGGTTCAATCAAAGTTAGACCAGCAGCAAATATAATTCACAATGCAATTACAACAGGAAAAATAAAAAGTGGACAAACAGTAATTGAAGCAACATCAGGTAATTTTGGAATTGCTTTAGGAATGTTATCAAAATTGGGGTTACAGGTAGTTACAATTGTTTCAAGAAAATTACAAGAAGGTGTATTTCATGAATTAAGAAACATGAATATCAAAATTATGGATTTAGAGATGGATATTTGTCCTGCACCTGGAATGGAAGGTAAGAAAGATGAATTAGTTGCAAAAGCAACAGCAGCTAACATTCGTTCTCAATTATCTCAGATGGGATTTGATCCAAGTATTTTTGATAATTCGTCTAGTGAAATAGAATCATTATTAGCTAAGCAAGATATTATTAATTTAGCAAAACTACTTTCAAAAATATACGATTGTTTCTGTCCAGAACAATATGATAATGATTTGAATGTGGATGCACATAGAACCATAACTGGAGTGGAAATAGATCAACAATTACATGAAGATGGAAACTCACTTGAAGAATTTAATATTCTATGTACATTTGGTACAGGAGGAACTTCAGGGGGATTAAGTAAATACATCTCTGAAAAATATAATAAAAAAGGAGTTCATGTTATATTTCCACCAAATGGACAAGATGTTGCAGGAATTAGAACTCATAATAATGCAGATGGCTTAAAATATTATCAACCAGACAAGTATGCCGGAGAATATGAAGTAGATTTTGAAAAAGCAAAACCGCTTCTAAAATTCTTCGTAGAAAAAGGTCACGATATTGGAGAAAGTAGTGCCTTAGAACTTTATGCAACTTTACAATTAGCTAGTGCAAATAAAGGAAATAAATTCGTAGTAATGATTTGTGATGGAATAGAAAAATATAGAAAGAATTTAGAAAAAATTGGGAAAATACAGCCTCCAGGACAAGTATCACAACAGGAAGTAGCCTCAAATGCAGATGATTATGATAAAGTTATTTGGATTCATACACAATATACCCCTCTAGAAGGTGGAATAGAATTACTTGCAAAATCTTTAGGTATTGATAAAAGCAAAATAGTCGTACCAAATGCAAGAACGGCACAACAACTATTATCAGGACAAGGAATTCCTGATGAAATCAACAATTCACTTCAAGAATCAAAAGGTAAATCATTGATGGTTTGTATGGCTGGAAGAACATCATTAATGGCTGCAAATGTATTAGCAGAAAAAGGAATTGTTACAGATAGTTTGATAGGAGGAATCACAGAACTTCCTGAAGCACGAAACAGTCAACTTTCAGAATTAGTTAAGCAAGCTTCACAATTTTAATTTATATAAAAATTTCATCATCATAATTATGAAATGTCTTTCAATTTGTCAACCATTTGCAGAATTAATTATTCAAAATAAAAAAATAATAGAATTAAGAACATGGAATACAAATTTTCGTGGAGAATTTTTAGTACATGCACCAATTAAAATTAGAAAAGAAGAGTGCAAAAAATTAAAAATAGAACAAAAACTTACAACAGGTGCAATAATAGGAAAAGTTGAACTATATGATGTAAAAAAATATGGATCATTAAAAGAAATTCAAACAGATAAAAATAAACATTTTTCATCAAAAACTTTTCATGAAAAAACATTTGGATTTATTTTAAAAAATGCTAAATCATTTAGAGTTCCCATTCCATGGAAAGGTCAACTAGGATTCTTTGATGTAGATTTACCTAAAATAGAAATTAAAGATAACAAAATAGTTTCAGATATGATTGAAGAAGAATATAGTTATCAATGGGTTGGGCATCATTAAAAAAATAAAAGGATACAAAAATTATTGCTAGTATATATAAGGAAGTATATAAACTACCTCGCATGCCACAAACAAAACCAATTGTAAGCATAGTAAATGTAGTATCATCAGCATCAGTTGATCAAAAAATGGATCTAATAGAAATTAATAAAAAATTTCCAGAAACAGAATATAATCCAGAACAATTTCCAGGATTAGTATTTAGAATAACTAATCCAAAAACAGCAATTTTAATTTTTAGAACAGGTAAAATGGTATGTACAGGTGCTAAATCTGAAGAATTATCAATTACAGCTGTAAATACAGTAGTTCAAAAATTAAGAAAAGCAAAAATCAAAATAAAGAAAGATGCAATAATTACAATTCAGAATATGGTTTCATCAATTAGTCTTGGTGGAAAAATCCATTTAGAAAAAGCTGCAAGAACCTTGCCAAGAAGTATGTATGAACCAGAACAATTTCCAGGACTCATACATAGAATGGTGGATCCAAAAACAGTAATCTTACTATTTGCATCCGGAAAATTAGTATGTACAGGTGCTAAAAAAGAAGCAGACGTTTATCGATCTGTACATAATTTACATTCATTATTAGAAGAAAAAAATTTGATGATTTATGATCAATAATAGGAATAAAAAATGTCTAATGATATATTTGAGAAGGAAAAAATCAAGTTAACTCCAGAAATAGGATTTAATTTAGTTGGAATTGATTATTTTGAAGATACAGGGAATCAATTGTATTTAGTTGAACATTTTGAAATGTATCAAGATGCTTTAAATGCAAAAAAAGATAGAAAAAATCAAGAAGAATATTTTGTGTTATACAAAGGTCAAAATGATGAATTTGTCTGTAGATGAATTAGAAGTAGCAAGTAACTTTACTAAAATTTACAAAAGATCTTATCATTAACAAAAAATGTAGAATTTAATGGGTAATGAAACTAGAGATTTAATTGATACAATCTACGGAGCAGAAATTTCAAATAAGTCAAAAAATTTATCGAATAAAATTATACGTCAAAGCTCAAAAGCAAAATATCAAATTTTTAATGAATCAGAATTTACTCGTGGAAGAGAAGTATTAGGAGATCTAATTGTACATGGGATGATAGCCTCAGGTGGAACAGATATTGATTGGCTAATTGAACATAAAGGGAATTTCATTATTTTAGAATTCAAAGGATTTCATAATGATAAAATCAACATTCCACAAGGACAAATGATAGCATATGAAAAATTACATGAAAAATTAAACCAAGCAACAAAATGTTATTTGTATATTGTAGGATGTGATGATATTGATTTTTCAAATCCAGATTCAACAATATGGATTTTTGAAATGAATCAATGGAAAAATAACATAATTCCAAAAAATACGACAGACATCTATAATCAAAAATCAAGTAGACAAAATAAATTCATAGTGTATCGTGAATATATGGAAGAAATTAGTGTAGAAAAACTTAGAGAAATAATAGATGCACATTGGAAAGAATTTGAATAACTATAAAGTAAATGAAAATTTTATCGATTTTATTTCAGAACCATCATCTACTTTAACTGTATATGTTCCAGAATTTTCCCATCCAGGACCACCAGCTATAGCCAATGTAGCATATCTTCCATCGGATTTGACAGAAACTTGTTCTGCCCATACAAGTTCATTATTTTGATTCATAATCGATAAATTTACAATTTTAGAATTTACAGATACACCATTAATTGAAATAAGATCTGTTTGAGCATATGAAGATAAATCAGTTTGAATAGATAATTCTAATTTGATATCAGAAACAGTGTTAGATGAAAACGAATCAGATGTATCTGAAGATAAAATAGCTACTCCAGCAATAATGATAATTAACGCAATACCACCAAATCCTAAGATTAATTTTGAATTTTTTGAACTAGATTTAGAACTACGTGAAGAGTGAGATTCAAATGTTTGAGATTGTACAGAAGGTGTAATTTCAGGTATTACAACATCTGGAATCGTAGGAGGAATAATTTCAGGTTGTTTAGTAGGTGTAATTTCAGGTTGTTTACCCAAATATTGTTCTGCCAATTTTTGAACATAATTTCGTTCATAATTACTAATTACTTCATTATTTTTACAGGCTCTAGCAATTTGTTTTAAAATCCTATCATCTCCAAAATCCCCATCTAAAAGAGAAGTTACATCATCAAGTAACGAATCATTCATGTTAATTTTTTCACATATTGATTATTTATGAATAGCTTGTTTAAGATTTTGAATGATTTCTCTATAAACAAGAAAATAATTCAAATTTTTAGAAAATAATTAAAAATTACTTAGAATAGGCCTTTTGAGCTTGTATAATTACAGTTCTAATGTAATCCCTAGCAGTAGAATCAGTTACACCCATTTGTTTTGCTCTAAGATAAATCTCATTTTCTTGAGGATTGTTCAAGTAACATTTTAAAAGATAGTTTAATCGATGAGATCTTTTTTCATCATTTTTCATAATTTTCTTGTTTTTTTATATTAAAAAGAAAAGAGGATAACAGAATAACCAATCAACAAATACATAATTAATGAATTTTAAATAATCTGCTGAGAGGATTACTACTTCTCTCAGGTCGTTATCCTTTTGGAGGACATATTTTTGAAGGGTATCATCTTATTACAATTTAAGTATAAAAGGGGATGAAAGATTATTGTTGTCCATCAATTCCCATCAACGTTAAAGTTGAACGAATTTTTGGAATTTTTCTAATCTTCCAAGTAATGGTTTCACGTAATGCTTCGACTTGGCCAGATTCAACTTTGGCCAATATATCATAAGCACCAAAAGTACCATGTACTTCAACAACATCTTCGATTGCTTTAAGTTCTGCAATTACTGTTTCTTCAGAACCGAGTTCACAATTTATGAGAACATATGCAGTAGCCAATTAAAATTGCACTTCCATCATAATAGAACATTAGTTAATTAACATATATAACAATAATGAAATAATTTTAAAAATATAATTTAGACATCATTAAAATTTCAAACAAATGTTAAAGCTAAAAATACAATATAATAAATTTTTAAGATAAAGAATATGCATTTGTCATAATTTGTTCTAATTCTTCAATATTTGTAGAAAATGTAATTTTTGCACGTAATTTTGAACCACCATCCATACCTTTAGTAAAACGCATTGCTTGACTCTTAAGATTTGCAAATTTAATTTTGTATTGATTTGTTAAATGTAAATAATCAAAAAAAGAATCTAATCGATCTTTAAAAGAATATTCATGGTATGTATTTGTTTTAAGATAATCATTAATTTGTTTAAATAAGAAGGGGTTACCCATAGCACCACGACCAATCATCACATAATCACAATTAGTTTCATCAAGCATATTTTTTGCATCTTCAGGTGTAGTGATATCACCATTACCAACAATAGGGATTCCAGAAATTTCTTTAAGTTCTTTAATTAAATTCCAATCAGCATTACCAGAATAGCCTTGATTAACAGTTCTTGGATGCAATGTAATCATTTGAATCCCTTCATCTTCAGCAATTTCTGCAATTTCTTTAAACAAGAATCGACTTGCATCAGTTACGCCTGAACGAATTTTTAATGTAACAGGTTTTTTTACAGCATTAACAAGTGTTTGAAATATTTGTTGAGTAAGATTAGTTTGTTGTAAGAGTGCACCTCCTGCCATCTGCTGTGTAATATGAGGAGCAGGACATCCCATGTTATAATCAATAATATCAAAATAAGGTTCAACAATCTTAGCAGCTTGTTCTAATACAGAAAGATCAGATCCAAATAATTGAATTGAAAGAGGACGTTCTTGATCAGAAAACTCAATAAATTCAGTTATTTTTTTCATGTGATCTTTGAGTTGTTTTTCTTTTGCGACAATACTATGAATATTAGTAAATTCTGTAACTACAAGACCTGCACCCATTTTTTTACATTGTAATCTAAGTGCAGGATCACTTACACCAGCCATTGGAGCTAAAAATGCCCTACTAGAGAATTTTGGAAGCATAAAGAAATGCTAATTTCTACAGATATTAATTATTTCAAAAAATTATTAAAGAAAAATTAGAATTATTGAGAATTGAATTTACTTATGGTAAAGAATCAGGGCAACCGTCTGCATCATTATACTTATTCCAAGTTTCAGGCTCATAAGGACATGAATCGAATTCATCCAAATATCCATCTTGATCCGAATCAGTTATTGGTACAACAGTAGATTCTGCACCAATTACATCAGGGCAACCATCAGTGTCTGAAACACCATTATAATTTTCCATTTCATCAAGACATTGATCCCATCTGTCATCAACACCATCATTATCATTATCTATCATGTGATATTTTGGAGAAATAGCAGAATAATCATTAGAAATTACATCAGGGCAACCGTCTTCATCTTGGAAGTGATTGTAAGTTTCTCTCTCGAATTTACAATCATCTAATGAATCAATTATACCATCATAGTCAGAGTCAGATAAGGAAGCATAAGGAATTACATCAGGGCAACCGTCTTCATCAAAATAACCATTATATCTTTCAGGAATTGTAGGACAAAGATCTTCAGTATCAATAATTCCATCATCGTCAGAATCAAGTGGAGTAATTGGACCTGGAATTGAAACTCCAATTACATCAGGACAACCGTCAGTGTCTGCAAAACCATTATAATTTTCAGGTTCATCAAGACATTGATCCCATCTGTCATCAACACCATCATTATCATTATCAGGTAGTTGGTATGAAAATAGAACTATAGAATTAACAGAGTCAGGACAACCGTCTTCATCTTGGAAGTTGTTGTAAGTTTCAGCTACGTTAGGACATAGATCTATTGCGTTAGAAATTCCATCTTGATCTAAATCACCTACAATTGGGTTATCAGGACAACCGTCTTCATCTAAAAATCTATTATAATTTTCAGCAACATTAGGACAAAGATCAAGGTTATCTATAATTCCGTCACCATCTGAATCTGCTGCATATATTTGTGTATAAAGAAGATCAGGGCAACCGTCTTCATCTTGGAAGTTATTGAAAGTTTCTACAGCATATTTACAATCATCAAAAGCATCAATTATACCATCATAATCAGAATCAGTTTGAGAGATAAAGTCAGGACACCCGTCTTCATCTTGGAAGTTGTTATAAGTTTCAGGTAATGATAAACAATTATCTAAATTATCAGGAATTCCATCAAAGTCAGAATCATAAATTATAATTTCAACAAATACATCATCAGGGCAACCGTCTTCATCTTGGAAGTTGTTGTAAGTTTCAGATACGTTAGGACAAAGATCTATTGCGTTGGGAATTCCATCGTGATCTGAATCAAAGTCAGAGTTAGAAAAGAATTCAGGACAACCGTCTTCATCTTGGAAGTTGTTATAAGTTTCAGGTAATGTTAAACAATTATCAATTTTATCAGGAATACCGTCTGAGTCATAATCATTTAACATATTATTTGTCAATAAATCATAAGGAGTTGCATCAGGACAACCGTCTTCATCCAATACACCATTGTATGTTTCTGCTTGAAAAGGACAAATATCAATAGTATCTCGTATACCATCAAAGTCAGAATCAAGTGCGGTGAGAGAGACATCAACGAAATCAGGGCAACCGTCTTCATCTTGGAAGTTGTTGTAACGTTCACGTTCATTAATACATTCATCATAAATGTCTAAAATTCCATCATAGTCAGAATCTGGATTTATTATCTCATCAGGGCAACCATCATAATCTGCAAAACCATTCCAAGTTTCAGGCTCAGAAGGACAAGCATCTAAGAAATCTTGAACCCCATCAGAATCAGAATCAATTGCATGTTTATCAGGGCAACCGTCTTCATCTTGGAAGTTGTTGAAAGTTTCTGCATTTAGTGGACAATGATCCTGTAAATCGGGAATACCGTCTGAATCTTGATCAAAAATTAATTCAGTGGAAATATCATCAGGGCAACCGTCTTCATCTTCATAACCATTATAGATTTCTGGAGCCATAGGACATGCATCAATATTATCTGGAATGGCATCAAAATCAGTGTCAATCCAATTTGCAGTTTTAGAAGGACAGCCATCAATATCACCAAAATAGTCTTCTTGTAGATGAGGACAAAGATCTTCAGTATCAGGAACTCCATCAGAATCAATATCAGATGCAGCTAGAATAGGTGAAATAGAAATACTTAGTGTAGAACCAAGTAAGAACAAAAATACTATTGCATGTTTGACTTTCAATTTATGATTTGTTTCAGTAATTCCAGTTATTAAAGTACACTTTAATTTCGAGAAATTAGTCCAATTTTTCCAAAAAAGTCAATCTAGATGAATTTAAGTAAACCAAATCAAAGTTGTAATGTATGAGTTGCTCTGGAGAAATTGTTGATAATGAAGAAGAGAATCTAATTCAAATCAAACCCGCCATAGTTGCTCAATTAAAAAAAGCAAAGTATGGTGTAGCAGATCATTCAACTGTTGAACTATGTCACTGGACCAAAAAATCATTCAAACATGAAGGGAGTTGTTACAAGCACAAATTTTATGGAATTTCGACTCATAGATGCATGGAATTCTCTCCGGCCGGAATGCATTGTGAAAATCGTTGTGTATATTGTTGGAGACCAATGGAATTTTATGATGCAATGAAGATGGAGCCAGAACAAGTTGCAGAGCCTGAACAAATTTTAAGAAAATTAATGGGTGAAAGAAAAAAATTGATTGATGGATTTTATGGAGATTCAAGAAATGATAAACAAAGATTAGATGAATCATTATTGCCTACGCATTATGCAATTTCACTATCAGGTGAACCAACTATGTATCCAAAATTACCTGAATTAATTAAATATCTAAAATCACTTGAAGCAACAAAATCAATTTTTCTAGTTACAAATGGACAAGAACCAGATATGATTCAAAAATTACAAGATGAAGATGCATTACCTACACAATTGTATCTATCAACGAATGCTGCAGATTATGAATCATTTTTGAAAATTAACAAACCAAAATATGACGATTCATGGGAAAGATGGAACCGTACACTAGATATGCTAAAAAGTCTCGACACACGAACAGTTCTAAGAATTACATTAATTAGAAATTATAATGATCAAAAAGAAATGATACCTGCCTTTGCAGAGATGTTTAGAAAAGCTAGTCCACATTTTATTGAAATTAAATCTTACATGCACATAGGACGCTCAACTAATAGATTAGAGCATGAAAATATGTTAGAAATGGAAGAAGTAAAAAGATTCAGTGAACAAATAGCAAAAGAAAGTAAAATATTTTCAATAATGGATGAGAGTCTTGTTTCAAGAATATCAATTTTACAAAATAATGAACGATTTATTGATCGTTGGATTTCTACTTATGCAAATACCAATTAGAAAATTTTTTTAATGCTTTGTATCTATGTGAAAGATTATTTTTATAAGTTAATTCACCAAAAGTTTTCTTTGTATTCTTTGGAATAAATATAGGATCATATCCCCAACCTTCTCCTTTTTCAGATTGAGATATGGTTCCATCAAGTTTTCCTTCAAAAAATTCTAAACTTTTTTTATCACAATAGACAATAGTTGAAATAAATTTTGCATTTCTATTTTTTTTTAATAAATGAAGTATACCTTGGTTTCCAATAGTTTTGTGGACATAAGAAGAATAAGGTCCAGGAAATCCATCTAGAGAATTAATACAAAGTCCATCATCTTCAATTATCAAAGGTTTTTTACATTTTGAAAATGCATCTTGTGATTTTTTTAATGCAATTTCTCTAATTGAATTTGATTGAATTTCTTCTAAATTTAATTTAAAAAATTCAATGGGAATTCCAAAAGAACCTAAAATTTCTTGGACTTCTTTAAATTTATGAGTATTTGAAGAAACAAAAAGTAAGTCAGACAACTTTTGCATACCTACCACGACTTTCAATATCTGAAACTAATTTGACTATTTTAGTATGATAAGTAATTCCAACTATAGATTTGTAACCTATTAGAAAATTTTTCCATGCAGATTGCATAATTTTTGCATGAGCACTGTTAAGAATTTCTTTGATTAATCGTAAATCAACTGCATGATCTTCAGGTTTTATTGTATTTTGAGAAAGTCCAAAATCAATCATATAGAGAATATTTTTAAATAAAATAAAATTAGATGTTGTTAAATCTCCATGCATAACTCCATTTTTATGTAAAAGTCCAACTAATTTTCCAATTTCTTTAGATAATTGAATAATTTTTGATTCAGGTAAATCATGTACAGGTGTTCCAGGAATTTCTTGCATTAAAATAGAAGTTTTTTCCAAATTTACAAAATAAACAAGAGGTGTTGGAATTCCAAATTCTTTTGCTTTGGAAATTATCTGGGATTCTTTAATGGTTCTTTGTTTACGAATTTTAGAATCTAATGTTTGATTTCTGTAGTTTTTGATTTTTCTGATTTTAAGAATGGCATTTGAATTTTGCCACTTTGTTTGGTAAATGTCAGCCTCTGCTCCTTTTTTTATTAATTTCATTAACGTTATATTAAAAAGAATTCAATAAAAATTAATCATGGAAGATGGAGAGAAAAGAGTCAAACAAGAAGATTGTAATGAAGACAATTTAGGTCCAGGTATTTTAACATTAACAAATAAAAGATTAGCGTTTGATAAAACAAAATCAAGAATAATGGATTTTACAAAACGTATAGGTGAAACTGTACTTGATGTTCCATTAGAAGATGTAGTTAAAGCATGGAAAGAAGGATTGTTCATAAAAAAAGTATGTTTTACAGCAAAAATAAATGACGGTGAACAGACATACAAATTTGGAGTTTTTAATACAAAAAGTTGGTTAAAGGCAATAGATGAAGCAGTTAAACAAAAAGATTCTCAATAATCTACTTTGACAGAATCTAATCTCCAAGATTGGGTTACAAATGTATCTTTTAATGAAACACCTTCTTTGACTTGTGATTCTAAAAGTCCTGTCCAACATATTTGACTACCACAATCTCCAGCATATTGTAATGGCACAACAAAAAATTTAGAACCATGTCGTTTACATACATCTGTAAGCATTACAGATAATCTTTTGTTAGCGGCAACTCCACCAACAATCATTAATTCTTTTTTAGATGTAAATGATAAAGCTCGTTCTACAGTTTCACTAATCATTGCAAAAGCAGTTTCTTGAAGAGAATAACATGCATCAACTTTACTTTTTTCAGAAACAGATTTTGTGGCAGATAATAATCCAGAAAATGATACATCATTTCCTTTAACAGAGTAAGGTAGCGAAACATAATTTGAAGAAGTAGATGCCAGTTCTTCAATATTTTTTCCACATGGAGATGCAAATCCAATTGATCTCCCAAATTGATCAAGTAATTGACCTAATGTAATATCTAATGTTTCACCAAAAACTCGCCATTGTTGATTAAGAAATGAAAGAAGCATGGTATGGCCACCTGAAACTAAAAGGACTAAAGGATCACGTGCACCAGTGAGTAATTTTCCTAACTCAATATGACCAATAGCGTGATTTACAGGATAAATTGGAATTTTATAAAAAGAGGAAAGAGATCTTGCAACTACAGCGCCTACACGAAGACAAGGACCTAATCCAGGTCCAGCAGCATATGAAATTATATCTAAATCCTGAACAGACACATCTGCATCTTTAAGACATTCAGATAGTACAGATGAACTATTTTCAATATGATGACGAGATGCCTCTCGTGGATGAATACCTTGTCCAGCCTCGGGGCGAAAAATTTTTCTGATATCAGAAAGAATTTTTCCTTTTTTACCTTTTTTTTCAATTATTGCACAAGAAAATGTATGGGCAGTACTTTCAATCCCTAAGCCTAGCATATTACCCTCTACTTAACGTGGATACAATTTTGATCACATCGCCATGTTTTAATTTTTGATCACCGCTAATTCTTTGCTTAGTTTTACAATCTATAGCATGCAAAAATCCTTTTGCAATATCAGCATGAATTAAACTTGCCAAATCTTTAGCTGTAGAATCTTGTGGAAGTAGTTTTGTATCAGGTAAAATCACACCATCTTTGTTAGTAAGTTTAGATTCATCTTCTACAGGATATACTGCAATTAGATTTAATGAATCAAATACTGCAGTGTTTAGAATTTTTTGAATTCCAGTTGACGGAATTTTAGAAAAAATAGTATTAACTAAATCAAGTGCTTTTTGTTGTGGAGCAGGAATCTCTTTGTCTTCATTAATTTTAAATCCACCATCACCAGAAGTATAATTTATCATTCCAGCTTTTGTAGCTTTTCGTAAAAGTAATTCCATTTCAGCACTACAAGGGATTACGATATCAGAAATTTTTTTCAGGATATCTAAATCTTGACAAAGATCTGCCTTATTTGCAGCGATAATCATTGGTTTAGTATTTTGCCTTAACTCTTTAACAAAATTCTCTATATCAGAATCATTCCATTCTTTTGGATTTCTAGCAATGAGACCTTGTTTTTGTAATACTACTTGTACTTCGTAGTCTTTAATCCCTAATCCACTGAATCTTTTTGCAATTCCATCAGTTAACTTTGCTCGTTTTTGATCTATTTCACGAGTTATCTTATCCCATTCTCTTTTAAGAATATCAACAAACCATTGATCAAATTCATCTTGAACAAATGCAATATCTTCTAAAGGATCATGTGTTCCAACAGGTATTGGTTGGCCTTGAATATCAGTAGTACCTGCAATATCAACAACATGGATTAAAACTTCAGCTTGTCTTGCATCATCAAGAAATTGATTACCCAATCCTTTACCCTCATGTGCTCCAGGGACTAAACCAGCAACATCAATTAATTTTATTGGAATTAATCTAGTACCATTAATGCATAATGGATTTTCATGTTTAAGATCAAAGTGTTTACAAGCACAATCAGATTGTACATAAGCTATACCAACATTTGGCTCAATTGTTGTAAATGGAAAATTACCAGAAGCAACGGGTGTTTCAGTTGCAGCTGAAAAAAATGTCGATTTTCCAACATTTGCTTTTCCAAGTAATCCAATTTGCAATACCCACAAAAAGATAATTCTACTTATTAGTATTGCAGAAATCGTTTAATCTAGTTCTAATGATTTAATATTATGTCAATAGTAATAACTGGAAATCCAGGCGTTGGTAAACATACAGTTACAAAAAAAATTTCAGAAATACTGAATTTTTCAATAGTTGATATCAATATTATTGCAAAAGATTTAGGATTATTTGAAAAAAATGAAAATACAAACGATGTAGATACTCAAAAACTTGCAAAAATACTTGGGGAGAGAAAATTAAATGGAAAAATAGTTGTGGGTCATTTAGCACCATATGTTTTAGAAAAAAATCAAGTAAAAATTATCATAATATTAAGAAGAAATCCATATGATTTAGAATCAGTGTATAAAGAAAGGAGTTATTCAGAAACTAAAATTAAAGAAAATACAGGTAGTGAAATCTTAGGAATTATTACTCATGATACAATTGAAAAATTTGAAGAAAAAGCATTCCAAATAGATGTTAGTGAAAAAAAAATACAAAAAGTGGTTGAAAAAGTATTAGAAATTATTTCCAAGAAAGAAGGTAATGAAGAAGTAGATTGGTTAGATTTGGTAACAAAAAATAATGATTTAGAAAAATTTTTTACTCATTGATTAAATAACACCTGTAATTTTCTCTAATTACTTGTTTGAAATTTCTAAAACAGATCTAGCAGGAAGAATAGGAACCATGTACACAAATCATGGTAAGATAGAGACACCTGCATTTGTTCCTGTTATTCATCCAGTGAAACAAACAATTCCATCAAAAAAAATTAAAGAAATTGGTTTTGATGTTGTTATTACAAATGCATACATTACAAAAAATAATTATGGTGATGAAGCAGTCAAAAAAGGAATTCATAAGATAATAGATTTTGATAAATCAATCATGACAGATTCTGGAGGATATCAAGTGTTAGAATATGGAGACTTGGAAGTGTTACCACCAGACATGGCAAATTTTGAAACAGGAATATTAACAGATTTTGCAATTCCATTAGATAAACCAACAGGATATGGATTACCAATTAAAAAAGCTGAATCATATGTAAAACATACACTTACAGTTTGTAAACAAACTCTTGATGATAGTAAAGATAATGGACAAATTTGGATTGGTCCAATTCAAGGAGGAGAGCATTTTGATCTTGTAGCAAAATCAACAAAGGCATTAATCGATATGGGTTTCCAAATGTTAGCCTTAGGAAGTCCAGTTGAATTTATGGAATCTTATGAATATAGATTATTAGCACAAATGATTGTAGCTGCAAAAAAACAAATGCCAGAATCAGTACCACTACATCTTTTTGGAGCAGGTCATCCACTTACAATACCATTTGCAATAGCATTAGGATGTGACACATTTGATTCAGCTTCATACATGTTATATGCTAAAAAATTAAGATACATGACAGATGATGGAACACGATATTTATCAGATATCAAAGTATTTCCATGTAATTGTGAAATATGTTCAAAATACACTCCTGATGAATTCCGTCAATTAGAAGATACATTGAAAATTAATGAATTAGCAATTCACAACTTGTATGCAATAAAACTAGAAGTTGACAAAGTAAAACAAGCAATTCATGAAGGAAGATTATGGGAATATGTTATAAAAAAAGCAAGAGCCCATCCCAAATTATTTGAAATGATTGAAGTAATGACTGAAAATTATGAATTTTTAGGTTTAGGTACACCAAAATTCAAAGAAAAAGCAATTTTTCTATATTCTAAAGAGGATCAATATCGTCCAGAAGTTCAATCATTTCATAAAATGGTTAGAAAGTTCAAATCAAAGAAAAAGAAACTACTGATAACAAAAGAATCCACTACAAAACCAGGATATTTGTCTCAGCAGTATTTATCGTTAAAAAAGAAAGTAAAAGATTTTGAGACATTTCAAGTATGTCAATATAATCCACATTTAGGATTAATTCCAATTGAAATTTCAGATATATTTCCTGCAGCACATCATGAAACTTCTAGAATCAATTATGATCCAAAAGAATTTCCCACATTTCAAAAAACATGGGAAGATTTCTTTAAGAAAAATAAATTTTTAGAAATTCATTACAATAAAGAGGATGAATTTTTAAAATATTTTGTAAAAACACTGCCAAAAGAAATTAAGAAAAAATCATTCGGGTAAAAAAATTACTTGAATAAATAAAAATAAAAAGAATGTGCTAAAAGATTTACACTTAAAGTGCTGCGTCTTCTGCCCAACCTTTGATGAAGACACCGTTTTTGTGAAGAGGTACTGGTTGTCCAGCTGTGTAATTCATTGGTCTCATCCAAAAGATTGATTTTGTTGGGCATACACCGATGCATGCACCATCAGAAATACATCTTTCTGGATAAAATACAAATGCTTTACCTCTCTTCCAGCCTTCAACAGGTTTAACCCTAAGGACATCAGGACCAAGAGTTGTACAGATTTCTACACATAGTGCACATCCGATACATCTTTGTTCATCAATGTCTGGAAGTATTGCTATTGGCATTACAACATTGATATTTCCATGTCACTATTTAAACCATGATTGAATTTCATAACCCTGTTATGAAAATGATCGAAGAAAAATATATGCGTAAAAACTAGAATCAAAAATTTAAAAAACAAAAAGTTAACGTGGTGTTCACGTTTATTTTCTCATTGCATCAATTTGACCAGAGGTTACCCAATCGAGTAATTCTGCTGATGATGGGTTTAGGTCTGCTTTCTTATTCATAAGATTGTTAACCCAAATCCAGTTGATCTGGTTCAGAAGTGGTTTATTTGCTTCATCGCCTGCACGAGTTTTTGCTACGACAGCTTGGTCTTGTTGTGCTATCCATTCATCATAGGTTCTTCCCATGAATATCGAATCTTAGCTGACACTAATTAAAGCTTTTGTCGATTTTATATTGAAGATAATGATCGTATTAAATCTAAAAAGGTTTTAAGGTCGATTAAATTGCATGTAATCCTTGGATGTTCAAGTATTAGGGGCTGCAAATGAAGTAGGTAGATCAGGATTTTTAGTTAATTGTAATGGTACAAAATTATTATTAGATTATGGAGTAATGTTTGGAAGACGTGGATCACCACCACAATACCCTCTACATGTAAAGCCCAAAGATTTGGATGCAATCATAATTACTCATGCCCATTTAGACCACTCAGGAAATGTTCCATCATTATTTGTAAGTGGTAATACAGATGTTTATGCTACTCCTCCAACATTTGATCTTTCAAAATTATTAATTAATGATATGTTAAAAATTGAAAAAAATTCACATCCATTTGATTTACCAGAATTAAACAACATGATGAAAAATGCAAAAGAAATAGGATTCAAACAAAAAGTGACTAAAGGAAATGCAACTTTTGAATTCAGAGAATCAGGACACGTAATTGGTGGAAGTACTGTTTTAGTAGAATCAGAAAAGAAAAAATTATTCTATACAGGCGATATTAAAACAAATGGCTCAAGAATGTTACGAGAAATGGATACAGATATTGGAGAAATAGATTTACTAATCACTGAAAGTACATATGCTAAAACAGAACAAATACCTAGAAAAACAGCAGAAGATCAATTAATAGAATTTGCAAACGAAGTAATGGATAGAAAAGGAATATTATTTATTCCATCATTCTCAGTTGAACGGTCACAAGAAATGGCTTGTATTTTACGAAGTGCAAATTTCAAACATAAAATCATAATGGATGGAATGGCACTAAAAGTAAATGAAATAATGTTTAAGCATCCAGAATATCTCAGAGATCCTAAAATATTTTCAGAGGCAATTAAAAGTTCAACTGCGATAAGAGAACATGCAGAAAGAAAACGTGCAATGGGTGAACCTTGTGTTGTGATATCACCAGCTGGAATGTTAGTTGGCGGTAATGCAGTGTATTACTTGCAGCAATTATCATTTGATAGTAAAAATGGAATTGCTTTAGTTTCGTATCAAGGTGAAGGGACACCAGGTAAAAAATTACTAGATACCGGTAAAGTATCAACTAGAGGAAAAGATCTTAATGTACAAGCAGAAGTTAAACAATTCCAATTTTCTGGACATGCAGATAAAAAAGAATTGTTTGCAATGATGAAAACAATCAAAGGAAATCCCAAAGTGTGGACAGTTCATGGAGATTCAGAGTCATGTCAAATATTTGCTCAAGAAATTCATGAACAATTTGGTTTTGAAACATATGCACCAATGGTTAATGATAAAATAACTATCTAAGATGAAAAAGAAATTTTCAATTAATATCGATAATTCAATTAATAGCGGTCAAGTTTTTCTTTGGAGAAAAAATAAAGATTATTGGTACGGGGTAAATGGTACAGATATTTTAAAAATTGATAAAAATGCAAAAATTGAATCATTTCAAAATGGGATAACAGATTTTTTTAGAGAAACTGATGATATGCAAGAAATTATCAAGTCCATATCTAAAGATAAAATAGTTAAAGATGCAGTAAAAAAATTTCAAGGGATGAGAATACTCAGACAAGATCCATTTCAATGTCTAATTTCATTTATTGTATCATCAAATTCAAACATTCCAAAAATTAAATTCTGTCTAGAAAACATAACAAAGAAATTTGGAAAGAAAGTAAAGTGGGACGGATTAGAATTTCATCTATTCCCAAAACCTCAGAAATTAGCCAAAGCATCACCAGCAGACATTAAAAGTTGTGGCGTAGGGTATCGTGATTCATTTATCATACAAGCAGCTAAAATGGTTTCATCCAAAGAAATTGATTTTGAGGATTTAAAAAAAATGAATTACAACGATGCAAAAGAAGAGATTTGTAAGATTCCAGGAGTTGGAAATAAGGTAGCTGATTGTGTAATGTTGTTTTCACTTGACAAACTAGAATCAGTTCCACTAGATAGATGGATAGTTAAAATTTTGAGTAAATACTATAATGATAAATTTGAAATCAAAACCAAAACAATTACACCAAAACAATACGATGTATTGCATCAAAAAATCATAAAATATTTTGGGCCATATGCGGGGTATTCACAACAATTTCTTTTCAAATCAGAAAGAGAGAAAAATCAGAAAAGTTGGGTTCTAAACCCTTAAAATGACAATTAATTGGTAGGTTTCTGGGCCTATGGCGCAGCATGGATAGCGTGTTGGACTTCTAATCCAAAAGTCAAGGGATCGAAGCCCTTTGGGCCCACTTAACAAATTATTTATTCATAGTAACAAGAAATTAGATTATGAGTGATTTAGAATTTAAATTAAATTCAACTGATATTCATCAAAGTTCAGAAATTATTGGAACAATTCAGGTATCATATCCAGGACGATATGACGGTGTAGTAGTAAATACAACAATTTTAGATTCAAATGAGCATATTATTTACAAGTCATACAATCAAAAAAAGATCTCGCAACATGTCTCTAGATTATTTATCAACAAAGATGCAATGCCTGAAAATAAAGTAGAATTTACAGCATTAATTGAATTTGAACCTAAACAAGAACATGAAGTAAAATTCAGAGTATCAATTATTGAACAACATAAAGAAATTGAAAGTAAAATAATTTTTGCGAAATATTCTAACTAAAATCTACTCTTTTCAACAACTAAAGATCCAGTCATCCATGGATGAGGTTCACAGTGATAATAAACTTCTTGAGGTTCAGTGAATAAAAATTCATAAGACTCTCCAGGCATTACAACTCCACTAGAACCAAAGTCACCACTGTATGAATCAGAATGTCGATGATCTGGAGTTACAGTATGTGGAGTTTCATCATCATTCATCCAAATAACATTATTATCTATTGTTAAAGTAATTTTGGGGCTATTTGGAACATAATTATCATTTCCTTCAAGTCCTGCACCTACAACAATATTAATAATAAAATCTTCTGCAGGATGTAAAATATGTTCAGCTACAGATGGTTTTTCTAAAGATTCAGGAAGATAAAATGAAGTGTAAAATACAAGTATAGCACTCATCCCAAGAATAAGTGCAATGACACCAATACCATATGCATGACTTGATGTAGATGTACTCATATTTTTTGTAAATCTTCCAAGTTCTTATAAAGCTTCTTTAGAATTTTTAAGATCAAGGTTTTGTAAGATCTTGAGAACCTAAATTAGAATTATCATTAGTTCCAATATCTAAATCAGCTTTAGTTGTAGGTGCTGGAACTGTTGGTGCTAACTCTTTTGGTTTTTCTTCAGTACTATCATCTGGAAGTTTAGATACTTCAGTAGTTGAATCTGCAGTTACTTCTACAGTTTCTTCTGGTTCAGATAGTTCTGGTAGATCTTCCACTATTCTCACAGGTGCTGGTGGTGGAGCACTCTTTTCTTGACTCATTGCATATCTGTAGATATGGAAGAATGCTGCAAATACCAACAAGATTATTCCAACTAAGAATAATGATACATTCTTCATTCCCGTTAAAGCTGCATTGTATGCTGCAATATTGAGGAATACTTGGAATGCCAAAAGTGCAACAAGTAACCAATTAATCCATTTATCAGAAAGATTGATAGTTGCTACTTTTTGTGGGCCAGTATTTTTTGCAAGTTTTGATTTTCTCTCAGCTTCATTTGCAAGTTTAATCATCATGTATGTAAATCCAAATCCTAGTGGAACTAACAAGATCATTACTCCATAGAAGAATATTGGATCAATTACCAAACGTTCTACTAATGGAATTGATACATCAGGAGAAATATAGAATCCCCAATAAGTCGTAACCATAATTTGCGCAAGGCTAGTAATACCAAATGCAGTAACCATTGGTCTATCTCTCCATGAAAATTTCTTGTATCTATCAAGGAATGGTATCAAAACAAGAGATATGATAAACACTAATGGCCACAATAAGCCTGTAACAAACTTGTCATATTGAGTTCTCATAAAAGCGTAAATTCCAGTAAGGTACCACTCAGGTACTGTTACTCCAGGAGGTACGGTGGGTTCAAACTTGAATCCCATATCAATTGGGAAAACACCACCAGTGATCAAAATAGCACCACCAATTGCCATTACCATTGGAACATCAAACACTAGGAATCTTGGGAAGTGTACTGCCATCAATCCGAGCATAACGATAGGTAACAAGAACACATGTTGTGCATAAAATCTCAAGACAAAATCAGAGAACCCACTACCTAACGCCGCATCTCTAATTGTAGGCCCGACAACAGGAATTGAAGTTGTCAGCGACGCTGCAATACTAATCGCAAGTTCCGCTCTTTCACTAAATATAACATCATAACCGGTGAATGCTTCAAGAATTGTAACAACACCAAGAATTACACCAGTCATCCATAAAATTTCATTTCTAATTTTGTATCTTCCACTAAAGTACTGATAATACATGTGAAGAACAGCTAGCAAAACCATTGCATTAGAACCATGATAGTGAATGTTTCTTATATGAAAACCAAATGGAACGTCATCATTAATGAATTGAACACTATCCCATGCTCTATCCAAAATAGGTTGATAGTAAAACATTAGCAGAGCTCCTGAAACTCCAAGAATAATAAATACAGTAAATGTAAGCATTCCCAAAAATCCAAACGGACTTACAAATCTTGCAGGGAAAGAAAATTTGATTGCAGTAAAGATAGTTCTATCTATACCGTCCCAAACCCAGTATAGTAGAGCTACTATACCGGTTCTTCTCTCAAGTGAAACGGCCATATCCAATTACTCCATTTGAGTTTACATCAAATTTAGGTGGTAAAATAAAAACAAATCCATCAGAATCAATCTCCGTGGTTAATTCAGGTAAAGTGTTTGATGGTGCAGCTTGTACTGATGCGGGTCCAACAAAAGCTATTCCAGTCGTTGGATCATACATACTTCCATGACAAGGGCACTCACCTCTTTTTCTTCCTTCTTCAGGCCAATACTTCCATAAACACCAGAGATGAAGACAGATCATACTGTATGCACGAATACTAGATGTGTCAGTTTTTGCACCACCTAATTCTTCAGGAAGTCTAATAAATTGCCATTTACGAAATGCTTCTGCGTCAAGTGCTGGATCTCCAGTTGCAGGGTATGTAATAACTTCAGCGTGATTGATAGGATAAGTATTCATATTAGCATGAGTTCCATCAGGTAAAATTACAGGAACTTTTTCTAATGATGCTTGATTAGGATTAGGCATAAAATCACCAAATGGAATAAACGGAGCAAATGCTAAGCCTGTGCCTGCTGCACCCATTAATCTTAGAAAGTCTCTACGAGATAATCCATCAGATTTTTTTGCATCCAACTGCGACATTCAAGCTAAAAACTCGCCAAATTGGTTATAAACCTTGTTCAATTATTAGTCACTTTTTTGCTTAATGATTAATATCACAGAAATTCCGATCGCAACTCCAATAGTAATTCCAATTATTAATCCAAGATCAAATTCGGAATTAGACTCAGTTTCTGAAATTAGTACGGATTCATTATTTGGAATTACTAAAGTTTCATTATTAGATTTAGAGATCATTTCATCTTCTTTAGTATCACTGATTATTGATTTTAATTCAGATTTAGAAATTACATCAGAAGACATATTGATAAATTTTGCTGTAAGTGTTATTGGTTCAGTAGTGGAGTTTCCTGCAAATAAAGTTGAATGTGTTAAAACTGTGTAAGTACCAGTTTGATTAAGTGGTACATAAAGTACAGTTGAGGTATTATCTTTATTTTTCACTGGGAAAAATCCACCACCTTGACTAAAAGGAGAAGTACCTAACCAATCAAGTGATGGCCATCCAAGAAAATGACCAAATACTCCAGAAGGAACATTTGTTTGAATTATTTTTCCAGATGGATCCATTACAAATATTCCAAAATTTGTATCATCTAACTCCCAAGAAAATTCAATCACTGCCGTATCAACAGATTCATTTTGAATATCAAAATAATATTGTCTCCAATCACCAGCCATGTATCGATTAGACATATCAAATGCGCCTTTAGTAAATCCATTACCATAAAGTGTATCATTACTTTGTATTCCTTTAACAATAATTGTAGTATCATTTTCTGTAATTGGTTGTTTTACGACAAAAGATACAGGTGCATTAACAGAATGATGATCACCTTCAAAAGTTAAAAATCCTTGGTATACACCAGTTTGAAAATTATTTGGAACAATTAATGTAACATCAACAGTTGCAATATTTTTTGAAGGAACATCAACAATAGTAGAATCAGGCCACAATACAGACCATTTATCTTTTTGATAATAACTTGCAGAAATAGTATAGTCCATAGAAGTTGAGTTTTGGTTTGTGTCACCTAACCAATAAGAATAACGTGTTGGAACAGGATAAACTCCAACTAAAGGAACCCCATCAAATTTTTCTTTAGGTTCTGAAACTCGTAGTTCTTGAACTGTTCCCCATGATCCAGCTCTATTTACCATAGATAATTCATCAAAAGTAATTTTTGTATCATTATCTTTATCAAGCCAATCATAAAGATATAATGAAGAAATTTTCATATCATCAGCATAAATATCAGATGTACTATTCATGAATTCATTAAATGGGAAATTTAAGTTCAATATCATTAAAGAAGATTCATCAGGAATTGGATTTTGATTATCAAAAAAATCATTTAGTTTAGTATGATTTTGAACGTCAGATAATTTAATGTAATTTGGAATAAAAGTACCAGACTTGTTAAGAATAGAATCTTGTTGTTGGACATTTGTAATTCCATCCAATAGAGTTGTTTTGATTAATGAAATATTTTTTGGTTCTAAATTAATGGTAAGTGTTTGATTAGTAGGGTTTTCAATTGTGAACGTAGTTGTAGTTCGTTCCCCAGGTAGTAATTGTCCTGCAAACCAGCTAGTCATAGGAAATGATTTTGAAGAGAATTGGAATTTTTCAAATCCTATTTGAGTAGAATTAATATTTTCTATGGCAGGATTAAGAATTTCTTTTAGATTAGTATATGATGCATCGTTGTATACTATGAATACACCATTGTTACCATGAACATAATCTAAAGCAGATTCAATATTTGCCAATCCAGATCCTTGAGTAAATGGATCATTTTGTAAATCAGTTGCAGTAGACATTAAGATATTTTTAATTGTAAATGGATCATAATCCTGAGATTGTTTTTTCATTTCTTGCATCAAGATTGCAGCACTTCCTGAAACTAATGGAGCTGCCATACTAGTTCCTCCAAATAATGAAAAAGATTCATCTTGTGAATCATTTTGAGATTTTAAAACATTTGAAGGAGTGAATCCATAAGCTCCAATACTCATAATATCAGGTTTAGGATCACCAATAGCACTAGGGCCTCTACTAGAAAAATCAACTACATGATCATAATGAATAGTATTATTTCCAAATCTTGGTTGATCTTTGAAAGGGCCATATCCAACAAATACATTGTTAGTAGTAGCACCAACTGAAATTCCAAATGGAGATGCATTAGGTAATCCAATTGTTCCATATCCATGTCCAGAATTACCAGCACTAGAAATTATTGTAACACCAGGATAATCATCATGTAAAGAATGTGGTGTTACAAGAACACTAAGAATTAATGATAAAATATCCATCCCGGGTGATGAATTAGAAGAAGGGAAATTCGATATCCCCCAGCTATTAGAAATAATATCTACTTTTGGTTTACCTGAAAATTTCCAAGTATGTTCAGTATTTTCAAATCCAGCAGACCATAACCATCCATAAACAGTATCACCAAACCATAATGCTTTTACAGGTAAAATTTTTGCATCAGGCGCCACACCAACTATAGAATATTTTTTTGTATTATTGTAAATATCATAAGATTCATGACCACGGGACGTAATACTTGCTGCACTAGATGTTCCATGTCCCATAAAATCTGTCATGACACCAAAGAAATTACCATCTGGATCTATTGGAGGCAACAATGTACCATTAATTGCATTTAATGAATCATCAATAATTATAGAATTATTTTTAATTACACCATAAACATCTAAGACTTGTGCACCAAAAGTTCCTGCACTATAATCATTTTTTCCATCATCATTTGAATCAAATACTAGAAATTCATTTCCACTACCCAATACAATTGGCGTTTCATCTGTAAAATCAAAATCATAGTTAGATTTTGTAGAATCCAAATCATCGTTAGTATAATCTTGCCAAGAAGTACTAAGATCAGGAATGATAGTATCATAAACGCTAGATGTAATAGAATCAACTACAAGAACAGGAACAACTTGTATTTTACCAAATAATCCACCCTGATACATGACACCAAGATGATATATTCCACTTTTTGATTTAATAAAATCTGTAGGACTATTTCCAATTTTCATATCATTAGATAGAGTTCCATTAAAAATAACAGAACTACCAAATTGTGGAAATAATGAATTGTAAACTTGAATTGTAGTTCCATTTCCTTTTTGAAAAATATCAAGAAATGCACCATCTCTAGTTAGATATACAGATGAAGTCATATTATCTAAAAGAGGTTTAGTATAATTTCGAATAGTGTCATATTGACTAATATTTGCATAAAAAGTTGCATTTGTTAAAATAATTCCTTGGCCATCAGGATCAAGCATTAAAGGATAATTCAATTCATCTCGTGCAAGTGAGTGTTGAATGTCAGGATTTGAAAAATCAACTCCAGTATCTACAATTGCAACAACAATATCATTTCCAGTTGCATTGTATTTTTGTTTAGCAATAGTAGAACCAGTAATGTCCCCAATTCTTGAAACATCAGAAATTATTTGATCAGATGTATGAAAATCTAATTTAGAATCTTCAATTACATTATATCCTTGTGCAATAAGATTAGATGCAGTTTTTTCAGCAAATATAGACACATAAAAAAATCCATGATTAGATTGAATACCATATAGAGAATTATTTTTTAAAATATCAGTTTGTGGTGAATTAGAACCAAAAATTAAATATCTTTTAAAATTATTTTCAAGAAAAAAATCCGAATCAACATCAATGATATCAGAATTATGAATGATTGAATCCTCAGTATTATCAAATGGAGTAAATTGATCACCAGTAAATGCATATGAATTTGTTAATAGAGGGAAAATTAATAAAAGTAAAAAGAAAACGGCCACTTTGGGCATTAATTGATTTCACCGTCTTGCATAATTATAATTATCTTCTTCTGGCAATAATTGTAATTTGTAATGCAACTATAATTCCGATAGATGCTATTATTGGAAACAGTAAAGAATTAAGTTGAGAAGAAGCCTCACTAATTGCTTCAACAGATGTAGATATGCTGCCAGTACTTTCATCAATTTTATCACTTGCAGTTAATAGAGTATCATCAAACCCTTCAATTTCAGATTTTAAAACATTTAATTCATTAAATGTCTCATCTAAAATTGAATTTAATTTAATTATTTGTTTATTGATTCCACCAAGATTTTGACTCAATACATGTGTAGCTGCAAAACCTTTGGATGTAACACCTTCATTAAAAACAGAGATTTGAAAAATATGAGTTCCTTGTTGTCTAGGAGTAAAATCAATATAATAAACGCCAGCATACAATGTCTTGAAATAATTTTTCAGAGGTAATGATGAACCATCTGGTAAATGAATCATAGAATTTCCAAGTAGTTTGGAAGGATCATTTCCAATGTTTAAACCATCACGAGTAGTTTGAACAAATACTCGAAAGGACTGATTTAATGCACCAGTTTCAGGTGCAAAGACAACAGTATCTATTTGTCTTTCTACTGCAACAGAAATTAGTTCTGTTGTTGATGAAAATTTAATATCAATTTTTTTAGATAATCCATTTTGTTCAGTACTTAACACTTCAACAACATAAGTTCCATAAGGAGTACCAGAAGAAGGAGTAGGCCAAGTTAATAATTGGTGATTAAAACTTCCATCAGAATCTGTTTGAATTTGCTCAAATTTTGTAATTGATTCATCAGGTGCAAATAATCTTAAAATTAGATTTTCTCCAGGTAAGCCAGTTCCATAAACTTGCAAAATATGTTCAGGCGAATACACTTTGGAATTTGTAGACACTTCCAAGTCTGAAAAAGAATCTTGAATTGGAATTAATAAAAATACAAAAAGAATAGAAAGCATAACTAATAATTTCATTTTAATTTATTTCCACAGTTCTACTAGATATTACTTTTGAAAATTTGTGCATAACTTTCGTTAAGAGGTATTCAAAAAAAGAAAAAAAGGAAAATTAGAACTAGTTATCTTACTGTACAGTAATTGTTGTACTGACTGTTGGTGATAATGCCGTTGGATTATCTACTGATTCCCAAACGAATGCGGTTGCTGTGTAGCTACCGGCTTCAGTTGGAATCCATGATAATGCAGGGCTGAATGATTGACCGCTTGTCAATGAACCAGTAATCCATGCGAGTGAGACTGTTACACCGTCACCGTCCTGAATCTGTACCAAGTATGCGAATGATTGCTCTCTATCTTGACCATTTGCTAAGTCAGCGCTGATTTGTACTTGTTGATCTACGCTAACAGCGTTTAAGCTGTTACCGAATGCATCAACGGTTCTCAAGTTAGCAGCTGGTGCTCTCTCGAGAGGTGGTACAATAGTGCCGATTAGTGATGTGGCTGTGATATCAAGTTCATCTGCAGTTGTGTATGGATCAGGTAGTGTATTGTCCTCATATTCTGCGGTGACTGTGTCACCTTCTGCTACTCTGAGTCTATGACCGGAAGAATCGCTGGAAGTAGTAAAGAATACTGTTCCCTCGAAAATTCCAGTTGCCTCATTAGTTTCAGTTACAGTAAGGTCAATACCTCCGGCATCGGAGTCAGACCAAGCGTCAACTGAGAAGTTGTCGATTGCCTCTGGATTTAAGTTCATATCTGCGTCAATTATTCTTACAACACCTGTTCCGCTTGCTGGATAGCTGGCCTCGAGCCATTGTACCTCACCGATATTCCATCTGATTAATGCTGAGCCTACAACTGTTTGATCCTCTGAGAATTCAAAGGAGACAGATAGTCCATCATTGTCAGTAGTTGCAAGTTTACCTTCTGTTGGACCTGAGCCCGTAGTTAGTACACTTGCAGTTGCTGTAATATCGTCTGTACCATCGCCATCTGCATCATGTGATGTGAATCCAGTAAGGATTACTTCACCTGTGAAGATGCCTGTGTCAGTTCCAGTTTCAACGAGTTTATAATTGTCAATATCGAAT
>Ga0208391_1000152_pt1 | contig 37011 bp, 46 predicted proteins | sample Knorr_S23_td_Bot_FD_185612 | JGI IMG/M metagenome (GOLD analysis project Ga0208391, IMG submission 185612) | Marine microbial communities from Southern Atlantic Ocean transect - Knorr_S23_td_Bottom_ad_3770_LV_A (SPAdes) (version 2) | ecosystem: Environmental > Aquatic > Marine > Oceanic | place... | reverse complement strand
ATATACAATTAATTTTAAATCATTGGAAAGTTAATCAACTAAATGATTCTGATATATTGTAATGAGTGCAGGAGGTAATCTGATATTTTTTGGAGTGGCCATTCTTATTTTAGATGTTTTAATTTTTACAGGAACTTTTCCATCAAAATCATTAAATGATCCTACACTTCATGAGCCCTTTTTACTTCTTCCAGTTATTGGAGTTGTTACATTTGTTGAATTACTTTCATTATTTTTAACAATATTTGGTTTGATAATATTCTTTAGTGGTGTTGTCACACTTAGAAGAAAGAAATAATTATTCTATTTTTACCCAGTTTTATCTTGATTATGTCCTTTATTTTTTTATTCTACCCAGATACTTTCTTAATTTACTGAAAACATCATTATTCTATCTTGATCATTCTACATTTTGGACAAAATTCCGAGTTCCCCATTTTTGTACCCCAATAAGAACAACTCATTCTGAGAAAATATGATATTTGGATTAGATAAGACTGTCTATTAGGCAAGAATTCTCATCTTTCAAATAAAATAAAATCCTATAGTTTGTTTAGAGTACCACTTGGTATTGTATTATTTTTATTTGTAATAGTTGTGATTATTCTCACTATTACTATAAAAGAAATGAAAACAACAAAAAAAATTTCAACTTAATATGATCTTAGAAATTTACTAGATAAGTGGATGAATTTCTATCTTTTTCATATTATTTTTTTTGAAAAGAATTTTTAACATTTTATATTATTTATAGCATCACCAAAATAATTTTATTTTTTGATAAATCTTTGTTGAGATTACTTCCATTTTTTTTAAAATTCCTAAATACTAAACCTTCTTAATTTCTCTTGTGATATTTGTAAATGGAGCATATTGATAATTCTATAGTTGAACCAATTGAATTACGTATGATAAAACCCTCAAATTTTGCTGTAAGACATACTACATATCCAAAATCTAATTTTTTAAAATTCTTTATACTTTAATTATTGTTCTAGTTTGTGGTATTCAAAACTTGTTTCAGGAATTAATTTCTGGTATTGAAAATCTAACCCCTGCTTTGATGGTTGGACTTGGACTACTCTTGGGTATTACTCATGCATTTGAGCCTGATCATGTGGCTTCTGTAGGCACACAATTAATCAAATCTAAGAAACATTCTTCAAAAAATATTATAAAATCATCTTTTATCAAATCTTCCTTAATTGGAGTATTTTGGGGTGCAGGACATACTACAACTATTGTTATAATTGGATTACTCACTTCTTTTTTGGCAATCTCAATTCAAGATGAACTCTTTTTTGGATTTGAATTAATTGTAGGTGCTATGTTGATTTTTCTTGGTATTACAACACTTCGAAACAAGAAATTTTTTAAAATAAAACATATACACCCTCACACCCATTCTGATGGACATATCCATTATGATTCTCATGATCATAATAATTCTGAACATAATCATGAACACAAATCCTATGTAATTGGATTAATTCATGGTCTAGCTGGAAGTGGAAGTGTTATTGCATTAACTGTAATGTATTTTGATACTTTGGAAACATCTTTGATGTTTTTTTTGTTATTTGGTTTTGGTTCTATTATTGGAATGAGTGTAATTGGTGGATTGATTGGACTGCCTTTTGCTTTTAGTTCAAAAACAAAATTTTTAAACAAATTATTTAGAAATGTCACTGGTATAGTTAGTTTCATTATTGGATTGAGTATATTTTATCAAATTGGATTAGTGGATTTATTATTTTAATTTTTTCTTATTTTGCTAAATTCTGCCCCCAGAATTTTTTTCCTAGTGATTTTTAATATCTTGTAAATTAGTTCAAAAATATCCTCTGTATTATTTCCTAAAATTTTTACAATTACTCCTGAATCATTTGGTAAAATTGATGTTCCTATTGAAATATCTTCTAACTCATCTAAATTATTATTAATTATATTTTCAAGTTCTGTAATGTGTACTTTTTTTGTTAATACATACACTGTTCCTACAATACTGTATTTGCCAAAAACTCCATTAACTTTCAGATTTTGATTTTTAGGCTCTATCTTCATATTTTCTAGACATCTAATTCTTTTTTCTTGATTTTTACAAATCATTCTAAGATAACAAATTTCATAATCAAAAAATTCATTCATTGCCATTCTTCCAGGCGTCAAAACTTCTGAATATACTACTGTTGCATTATCATGTACATTCAAGTTTACTTTTTGATAATATCTTGAATTTTGATATGGAATAATTTGGTCTGGAATGTATTCTAAATAACAATTATCATCTATTGTAATGTTAGTTGTTTGAGATGCAAAATTTGAATTCATACTGTATATTCTTGTTGCACCTTGTGTGGTGATGTGAGAAATTGCATTATTCTTTAATGTGATATCTATCTTGTATCTATCTCCTTGTAAAATTCCTCCTGACGGAGAAATAATATACACATATGCCATTTCTGGAAGTGATTCTTCAAGATACATTGCTCGTTGAATTTGTAATGGTACTTGAGAAAATTGTTTTGTAATTGTTGTTTTATCATTACCTTGTTTTAATTCTATTTCTAAAATTCCTACTTTGCCTGATTTTCCAACTTCTAATTGTTTTATTTCTGAATCATATTTTTGTACTTCACTTGGAATGTCATCTGGAGTAAAATCTAATTTATTCATATTTGCACCTTTTGTGATCGTGTTGATTTTGGTGATGAATTAAATAATACATCATGTATGATATGTTCCATGACTTCTTTTACTCCTTGATCTGTTTTACAATTGATAAATTCAAATGGTTTTTCTTTTCTAATTTTTTCTGCATCTTTTTTCATTATTTCTAAATTTGCCCCAACTAGTTTTGCAAGATCTATTTTGTTAATTACTAACAAATCACAATTTACAATTCCTAATCCTCCTTTTCTTGGATATTTGTCTCCTCCTGCAACATCAATGATATACATGAAATAATCTGCAAGAATTGGACTAAATGTTGTTGTGATGTTATCTCCTCCACTTTCAATTATTATCAAATCTAGTTCTGGATGATTTTCCTCCATCTCTTCTATTATTGCGAGATTCATAGAAGGATCTTCACGTATTGCCGTATGTGGACATCCGCCTGTGGCAAGGCCAATTACCATATTTTCTGGTAATAATCCTCTTTTTGTGGCTAAATTTGTCCTCATTCTATCTGCATCTTCTTTTGAAATGACATCATTTGAGATGATGCTGATACTATATCCAATTTTAGCCAACATTGGAACAAGACGTTCAATTAACATACTCTTTCCAGATCCAACTGGACCGCCTATTCCTATTCGAGGAATGTGATTCATAAGATAAAAATTAATTTTTATGTTATAAACATTTTAGAATCCATTTTTTCATGTGACATCTGTACTATGTCTAATTGAGGTGTAAATTGCCACATATCAAAAATTGATTTGTTAATATTTTTTTCAATTGCTTGAATGATTATTGGTTTAATTTCATGAATAATTTTTTGGCCTTCTAAATGTTGAATCAATCCTAATCTTAACGCTGCACCAACAACACTTACAGTAAATCCATATAGTAACATTGTCATACTTTTTTCTTTTTTTATATTTAATGCATTACAACAAATTGCAAATGCTACTGGAAATATGCCGTATGCATTTTTTTCTTTGATTGCATTTTGATATTGATTAAAGATTTTATTTTCTTTCATAAATTCTGAAACACATTTAATCAATTGTATTCCTGAATTAACTGATGCAGTTCTAATCTCTTTGATTGATTTCATGGCAAATAAAATTTCATCTATTTGAATTATTTTTTCAAAATCATCAATGTCTGCATTTTCAAGTGTATTTACAAGTGCAACACAATCTGATGATCCTATTTGTTGTTCAATATTTACTTTAATCATATTTTTAATATCTTCTAATCCTTTAATTTCATTATTAGAAAAAAGAAATTCTAATCCATTTGATGTTGCATAAAGTCCTGTAGGAAAAAATGAGTCTGAAAGCTGCATAACTGCAAGCTCCTCATTAATTTCATCAGTGTTCATGTACATCAGCACTAGTATGTGGCAAAAATATTTCTTCTTCTATTTTTAATTCAATATAATCAATAATTTCTTTGAAAAGTTTTTGAAATATTTCTAATTCTGAATCTTCTTGAATTGGAAATAATATCATTTTATCTTTAATTGCAATTGGTCTGTGCCTATTTCCGATAATATGACCTAACAGTATGGCTATATTTTCATTATTTTCTTTTAATTTAACTGAAATTATTTTTTCAGGAATTTGTTCAACAATAATTTTTGTTTCACTATTACCAATAATATCTCCATGTTGAAGTTTAATGCCTGAATCTAGATTAATTCCAATATCTGTGCCTAAATCTGTCTTTTTTCTTAGAATTCTTTTTTCTAAATCAATTCGAGAAATTGTTAATTTTTCAAAATTAGTACTTTCTAAACTAGTTTCTTTGAAAATATTTCCTAAAATTGAATTAATGTTTATCATGATTACTTTCCAATTTTGATAAAATTATAGTTTTGTAATTTACGTTTGAATTATTATATACAGTTATTGAATACTATAATTATTGATGCTTACTCCTAGAGAATTAGAAAAATTAAATATTTTTGTTGCAGCTGAATTAGCTCGTAAAAGACAGGGGAGAGGATTAAAATTAAATCATCCAGAATCTGTAGCTATTCTTTCTGATCATATATTGGAAGGTGCAAGAGATGGAAGATCTGTTCCAGAATTAATGAGTTCTGGAAAACAAGTTTTAAAAAAAGATCAGGTATTACCCGGAGTTGCAGAATTAATTCATTCCATACAAGTTGAAGCTACTTTTGATGATGGTACAAAATTAGTTACTGTTCATGATCCTATAGGTGAAAATTAAAATGATTCCTGGAGAATATTTTTTATCTGAAGAACCAATAATTGCAAATGATAAAAAAATTACAATAACTTTAGATATTCAAAATACTGGTGATAGACCAATTCAAGTTGGATCTCATGCACATTTTTTTGAAGTGAATAAAGCATTAGAATTCTCAAGAAGAAAATCATATGGATTTCATCTTAATATTCCTGCAGGTACTTCTATAAGATTTGAGCCGGGAGATAGTAAAAAAGTGGAATTAACTGAATTTTCTGGAAAAAGAATTGTTTATGGATTTAGTGGATTAGTAAATGGTTCATTAACTGAAAAAAAAGATGAAGCATTTTCTAAAGCAAAAGACCAAGGCTTTCGAGGTATGGAATTATGACTCTAAATATTTCTAGAAAAAATTATGTTGATTTGTTTGGCCCTACAACTGGTGATAGAGTTCGTCTTGCTGATACTGATTTAATTATTGAAATTGAAAAAGATTTGATCAAATATGGTGATGAATCTGTTTTTGGAGGTGGAAAAAGTATTCGAGATGGAATGGGACAAGCTAGTGGAGTATCTAGAGCTGATTCACTTGACCTTGTTATTACAAATGCAATAATTTTAGATCCTGTTTTAGGAATTATCAAAGCTGACATTGGTGTGAAAGATGGAAGAATTGTAGGTGTAGGTAATGCTGGAAATCCAAATATTGCTGATGATGTAGATATGATAATTTCATCCAATACTGAAATTATTGCTGGAGAAAATACAATTTGTACTCCTGGCACAATTGATTCTCACATTCATTTTATTTCTCCACAGCAAGCTACACATGCAATTTGTAATGGAACTACAACAATGATTGGTGGTGGAACAGGCCCTGCTGATGGAACTAATGCTACAACATGTACACCTGGGAAATGGAATATTCATAGAATGATAGAATCTGTAGATAATTTTCCAATGAATTTTGGTTTTCTTGCAAAAGGAAATGATTCTCTTGAACCTGCATTATTTGAACAAATTGAAGCTGGAGCTTGTGGATTAAAATTACATGAAGATTGGGGAACAACTCCTGCAACAATTAACTCTGCTCTAAATGTTGCAGACAAAACTGATACTCAAGTTGCTATTCACACTGATACTCTAAATGAATGTGGATTTGTAGATGATACAATTGCAGCAATTAATGGTAGAACAATTCACACTTATCATACTGAAGGTGCAGGTGGTGGACATGCACCTGATATTTTAAAAGTTGCAAGTGAACCAAACATTCTTCCATCTTCAACAAATCCAACACGTCCATTTACTGTAAACACTTTGTCTGAACATCTTGATATGATGATGGTATGTCACCACCTTAATCCATCAGTACCTGAAGATATCTCATTTGCTGAATCTCGAATTAGAGGAGAAACAATTGCTGCAGAAGATGTCTTGCACGATATTGGCGTTCTTAGTATGATGTCTTCAGATAGTCAAGCAATGGGAAGAGTTGGAGAAGTTACTACAAGAAATTGGCAAACTGCAGATAAGATGAAAAAAATGACTGGAAGTTTACCTGAAGATAATTCTCAAAATGATAATTTTAGAGTAAAACGTTATCTTGCAAAAATTACTATTAATCCTGCTATTACACATGGAATTTCTGATCATGTTGGAAGTTTGCAGCCTGGAAGATTAGCTGATATTGTTATTTGGTCACCACAATTTTTTGGCGTAAAACCTAAAATGATTATCAAAGGTGGTTTTATTGCTTATTCTTTAATGGGTGATCCAAATGCATCTATTCCAACAACTGAACCAGTATTATATCGACCTATGTTTGGTTCATTGGGTAAAGCAGTCCAATCAACATCTATAATTTTTACATCTCAATTAGCATTAGATAATGGGATGCAAGAAAAAATTAATTGTGATAAAAAATTAGTTGCTGTAAAAAATTGTCGTTCTATTGGAAAAAAAGATATGTTGTATAATGATGCAACACCTGACATTGATGTAAATCCAGAAACATATGAAGTGAAAGTTGATGGAAAAATTACTACAACTGATCCTGCAACAAAACTATCTCTAGGTCGATTATACCATTTATTCTAATTTTTTACAAAAAATTATTTCCACTGCACATGGTGTTTCAAATATTTCAATTTTATTTTTTTAAAACATATTATTTTTACGAGACCTATACTTTCAAATATTTAAATCCTATTTAATTTTCATTCAATAAATAATTTTTCAAATCTTTAAGTATTTGTTGGCATTATAATTCCTATTGTCCCGATCTAGATCCATTTATGCGTTATCACTTATAGCTTTGATCGCTGTCATTACTGTTTCTAGTATTCCTCAATCTGTGTACGCAGCAGGTGCAATCTCTGAAGGATTTGCAGTTGGAGAGGCCTTGCCAGAATGGATTGGTTGGGCTATTGTTGTTGGCTTAGGAATGGTATTTGCTGTAATCATTACAATAGAAGTAAAGATTGAGGAAAAATATCTTGGGCTTACCCAGACCTCTGAGATGTTTAATACTGCAGGTCGAACTATCAAAACAGGTTTAACTGCTGCAGCAATTGTGTCTGCCTGGACTTGGGCTGCAACATTACTTCAATCATCAACTGTCGCATATCAATACGGTATTAGTGGTCCATTTTGGTACGCAGCAGGTGCATCAATTCAGGTATTATTATTCGGAATTTTAGCAATTGAGTTAAAACGTAAAGCTCCTAACGCTCACACTTTCTTAGAAATTATTCGTGCAAGATATGGCAATGGTTCTCACAAGGTATTCTTGGTATTTGCATTAATGACTAACATGATTGTAACTGCAATGTTACTTCTTGGTGGTTCTGCTGTAGTTAATGGTCTTACTGGAATGGATATCTCCCTTGCAGCATTTTTGATTCCAGTCGGTGTTATGATTTACACTCTAGTTGGAGGACTAAAGGCTACATTTGTGGCAGATTACATGCATACTATAATTATATTCGTAACAATATTGACCTTTGTCGCAGCAGTATACATTAACACTGACATTACTGGCGGTATTGAGGGCATGTACTACAAGCTAGTAGAGGCTGCAAAGATTAATCCTGTTGAGGGCAATGCCGCAGGTGCGTTCTTAACAATGGCATCAGCTGGTGGCTTGATGTTTGGTATCATCAATATTGTTGGAAACTTTGGAACAGTCTTTGTAGACCAGGCTTATTGGCAGAGAGCAATTGCTGCAAAGCCATCATCTACTGTTAAAGGATTCTTACTTGGAGGTGCATGTTGGTTTGCAATTCCATTCACACTTGCAACTACAATGGGTCTGACGGCGATAGCGCTTGATGTAGACTTGACACCAGCTCAAGCTCAAATGGGACTAGTAGTTCCAGCAGCAGCTACAGCACTAATGGGCGAAGTTGGCGCAATTATGGTATTAACAATGTTATTCATGGCAGTTACTTCTGCAGGATCTGCAGAACTAATCGCTGTATCATCACTAGTCACGTATGATCTGTACCGGACGTACAAGAATCCGAATGCCACAGGTAAGCAGCTAGTCAAAGTCTCTCGTATCACTATTGTGGCGTTTGGGCTTGGTATGGGTGCGTTAGCGGTAGTGTTACTGGGCATGGGTCTAAGTCTCGGCTTTGTCTACTTGGCCATGGGAATCTTGATTGGTTCGGCAGTTGTTCCAATTGCTTTGACCATACTGTGGAAGAGAACAAACAAAGTTGCTGCGACAGCTGGAGCGGTAATTGGTCTGTTAATTTCAACGAGTACTTGGGTAATTGTAGCTTCATCACTTCCAGAATATGGCGGTGTTGTTGACTTGGCAAGTCTTGGAAATAACTATTCCATGCTATTTGCAAACATTGCAGGAATCGTATCTGGTGGTGTGATTGCTATAGTTGGAAGTCTAGCCGTAAAGAGTACATTCGACTGGAAGGAACTAAAGGACAAGATTACTCTTGTCGACATGACTGCAGTTGAGGCAGCCAAACTAACTGAAGATGAAGAGACCTTGAAAAAGGCCTACAAGTTCAGTATTAAAGGTGGCGGTCTTATGACTTTAGTATTCATAATTCTCTGGCCAATGCCATTAATTGCATCAGGATATGTCTTTGAACTTGCCGCCTATGGAATTTGGGTGGCACTCTCAGTGATATGGGTATCAGTCGCAGCAGCCATTATCATCTTCCTCCCAATAATTGAGGCAAGAAAAGGTATTGCACAAGTCTTATCTGGGAAGAAAACAGTAAAAGAATAATGGCTTCTTCTTGCACTGGTTGTAATACTTCACTTGGTTGGAAAAAGTATAATTTTCAAAAACAGTGGCGTATACAAGGTTATTTTTGCAAGTCTTGCATGAAAGAGATTGGACAAGACTTTGATGATAATGGTAAAGTTACGCTACCTAAACGAGCATGTGATTCATGTAAACAAGAATTCTATTTTTTAACTACAAAATGGCAAAACAAACAACGTCATCGTTGTTGTGATGTTTGTAAAGATCTAACTACAATTGATCCTAATTCAGACCCTGTTTTACCCCCAATCCCTTCTAGAGTTCCAATAATGATGGCACTCTTTGCAGGCTTTGGAATATTACTAATGATTGCAGGATTGGCATATGTGATGGTGGTAGCTCCACAACAAGACTCTAGCATATTGCATGTAATTATTGGAAGTTGTATGACTGGTGCTGGATTTATGCTCGCACGAAAGATGGTCAAAGTCAGAAACATTGTATTGGGAAAAACTGATGTTCCATTGGAATCATTGAGGTAAACTTTTTCACAACAAATTTGTTAATTCTTAAATTCAATGAATCCTGAGATGATATTATGAGAACAAGTGATCCAAAAAATCGAAAATACATGTATGCGTTAATGGGCATATGTGCTGCAATCATATTATTAGTAAACATGTAAATTTTTAAAAATTAATTATTTTCTTCATAAAGTTCTAATGCTGAGATAGAATATTGTAAGAAATGAGTGTTGTAACTAAAATGCAAATAATTGCATTTGTGATAATAATTGTAATGGGTGCCATCATTTTAGATAGAGATAATTTTGGGATATTTTTGGTAATTATGTTTGTAATAGTTGCTGGTTTAATGATCAAACATCTCTACAAAGATCATAAACAGAAAAAACAATTCAAAGAAAATAAAGATGGAGATGATTAATTGAACTCTGTAATAATTATAGCAACAGCAACTATTTTTTCACTATGTCTATTGGTTCCAAATGTATATGCTACTGGAATTGATTTTCAATATCAGTATAAAGAAACTTGGAAACAGTTAGGGGGATTGTCCCCTACTATGCTACAAGGACTAGTAATTGATTCTAATGATAATCTGTATGTAATTGATTCAAACAATCTCATAAAATTAACTTCCTCAAATGAAATAGTATGGACTATTACTTTTGGTTCTAATTTACCGGGCATGTTGTACCTAAATCAAAATAATGAAATTCTTGTTATTGTATCTGATGAAGAAATAAAAAAATATTCTCAGTTGGGAGAACTTGTTAAAACTTGGGATATTGGTGATTTTGATATCTTACCTGATCATTATATTTACGTAGATACACAAGAAAACATCTACATCACTGAATGGATTGCAAATTCTTTTGATAGTACAGATATTATTGGAGATGTAAAAAAATTTGATTCATCTGGCAATATTCTAAAGACCTATGAAGATATGGGATTACTAAAATTGAAAGATGCTAAAGGAAATCTTTACACTACTGAATCTGGAAAGATAGTGAAATATGATGCTAATGGCAATAAAATCACTGAATTTGGAAAACAAGAATATCGAGGAGGTATTGGAACCTTTTTTGAACATGCTGAAACAATAATTACAGATTCTAGTGGGTTAATTTTTGTAACAGCTGGGGAATATGGTCCAATTAACATATTTGATGAAGATGGTAACTTTTCAGGTATTGGCGAGTATGGGTGGGGTTCAAAAACATATGGACACCCAGTGGGAATAGCATTAGACTCACAAAATAATGCATATGTTACAGATTATAGTAGAAATAGAATTCTTGTGTATGAAAGAATTTTACTTGAATCAAACTCTCAAAATAATTCCTCTCAAACTGAAGGTGGTGGTTGTTTAATTGCTACTGCAACTTATGGTTCAGAACTAGCACCACAAGTACAACAATTACGAGAACTCAGAGACAACACACTACTACAAACTGAATCCGGAAAATTATTCATAAACTCATTTAATGATGTGTACTATTCATTCTCACCAACCATATCTGATTTGGAAAGAGAGAGTCCTATTTTTAAAGAAGTAGTAAAATTATTCATCACTCCAATGATTTCAAGTCTATCAATAATGTCATATGCAGATTCTGAGGAATCCGTATTGGGACTTGGAATTAGTTTGATTTTATTGAATGTTGGAATGTATTTGGGAATTCCCGTTGTATTGATAATGGGGCTAAAATTAAAAAGAAACTAGTGTGGGTACAGTATTTTTTATACATAATCACTAAATTTTTCTGTTGACCAATTAGATTCAACATAATCCCTCACATCTTTCAAAAGTATTTTTGCAGACTCACCAATAGTCATATCTGCAGTTCTAGCCATGTATTCAAGTCTATCTTTTACTGCAAAATGCAATCTACCGTCTAAAACTTCTATGATATTATCATCTTGTATGGGCTTGAACTCTGTAACAAATAATTTAATTTCAGCCTCTAAATCAGATATGTTTGAATCTCTTTCTCTCTTCAATATTTCTTCTTTATTTAGAATTTCAGTTATTTGATGAAAATTACTTGAGTCTTTTTTTTGCCAATTAAATGCAATATAGTCAGTTAGGTCTTTCAAAAGTATTTTTGCATATTCACCAACAGTTGTATCTGCACCTCGAGTCATGTACTCGAGTTGATCTTTTACTGCAAAATGCAATCTACCGTCTAAAACTTCTATGATATTATCATCTTGTATGGGCTTGAACTCTGTAACAAATAATTTAATTTCAGTCTGGATTTTTTCTATCCATTCGTTTTCTTCTTTATCCAATATTGAAAAAATCAAATTGAATTAGTTAAGTCTTCGTGTTTCATAGATAATCTTATCTAAGTCTAGTTAGCATATTTTTCTATAATGAGTTGTTCTTATTGTGGTGTAGAAATGGGGGACTCGGAATTTTGTCCAAAATGTAAAATGCTCAAAGTAGAGTATGATGTTTTCAGCAAATTGAAAAAATTATTTGGCAGATCAAATGACAAAGAAGAGGATAAAGATAAAACTAAACCAAAATAAAATAATTATTTCTTTTTTCTAAGTGTGATAACTCCACTAAAGAACATCATCAATCCAAATATTGTTAAAAATAATGAAAGTAATTCAATAAATGTAACAACTCCAATAACTGGAAGAAGTAAAAATGGTTCATGAAGAGAAGGATCATTTAATGACTTTGAGGTCTTTTTTTGATAATAGTACCTCTAGTTTGGACTTTGTAGCCTCAAATTTCTTTGAGTTTATCTCTAGTCTGCTAGTGATTTCCATTTCAGAGACCATTAGCTCTACCAGAGTTTGTTTCCACTATTTCAAACCTTAGTAAACTTTCCAACAGCGTGACTTTCTCGATTTGGAAATTGTTTTGGGCGTAAGAATATTGGGGGAACTTAAGAGAAAGCATAATGCTCCCATCGGGATTTGAACCCGAGTCTTTGGCTTGAGAAGCCAAAATGCTTAACCGGACTACACTATAGGAGCTTGATAAAAAAACAATCTCGTCTTAATTTAAAGGAAATGTTTTGAGTTTGAATAAAGTTGTAAATTTTTATGACTTGATTCCTTTATAGAAAAACCCCTCTATCTCATAATATGGATTTAAAAAAATTCATTGAAGAACAAGATTTATCTAATTTTCCAATTGGATTGGGTGGATGTAGAACTTTAGCACATTACTTTGATTCTTGTGATTATAATCTCATGATATTTGATGAGACTTTCTCAGATAAACAAATTGTTTCATTTGAAAATAATTTGCTTACTATTCATCATGCATCTTTATCTGAAACCAATACCAAAAAACTTCTTCAATATGATAAATTAAACATCATTCAAGATGATTCTTGGAATTTGAAAATGTTACTTTCTAAAATTTCTAAAAAACGTGATTCCTTATTTTCAGATTCTGCCAAAAATTCTTTAATTGAATCTATGTTCTGTTGTCAAAAAACTAAAGATGGAATTAAAACCGATGATGTGTTTACGCCCTGTTGGCAAAAATGTGCTTCATATTATTTGGTTGAAGCCATATCTTCTTTAAACAATAGTCCTTCTAGCCCCTCACACATGCTTGACTCTCTTCGAAAACTTAAGAAAAGTTCTACCAATAATCATATTTCAGGTGTTTTACAAACTATTGGGATTGAAAGAGCAACTCCTACATTATTACAACGTATGTTGAAATCTACCATTGGTTTCTCTGATTTAGTTGAGAAAAATAATCACTCTAAATTAATTCAGCAAAAATATGATTTTTTCTTAAAAAACTCAATGCTCTCTGATTGCTATTTTTATTTGGGATATCTAAATAAAGAAAATTTTGTGAAAATTAAAGACAATTTGAATCGAGAACAGGATCTTATACATATTCTAAAGGTTGCTTTTGATATTGAGGTTGATTCAAATCTTCTTCAACAACAAGCAGAAACAATTCAAACTATCTGCAATGATATATTTGAAATCATCTATAATTCTTGATTTACTATTTTGTACTAACCTTTTAAAACAAGTAAGATTATTGATGTATTATGGTAGATCAAGCATGTGGTTGCGAAGCTGATAGCGGCGACCCAGATTATGCATGTGACTGTGCAATGCAAGGAGCTTGCATATGCAGTGCAGATTGTCAATGTAAAACTGACGTTTGTAAAGAAGCCGTTTCACAAATGAATTAAAACAGCTACTTACAATCTTATTTTTTCTTTTTATACTTAATCGTCTTCTTGCTCAAAGCCCCAAGATTTCACTAATTCTTTTTGGAACTTGTCTGCTTGTTTTTCACCTAATGGAAATCCACAATTTTTATGGGTAGGCACAACTGTCATTCCATCTAATTTGAATTCTACTTCAAACAAGTGAACTTTTGTACAATCACACATTTCTATTTTTTTTTTGAATATTCCTCTATATTTGCTTATTTGAATTTAATTTTAATGCCTATTTTTATCATTTTGGCATTTGAATAACGTTTAACTATCCGTTTTGATATTTTTTTTTTAGACTTGAAGACTATCTTATTGATTCCACTTATTCTTGTATTATTTTTAGGTACAACTATGATTTCATCAGCATATGCACAAATTGAAGCTGGTGGTGTAAGCTCTGATACCCTTCCTAAGGGCACTACATGGTATGCTGGTGAAGGACTTAAGCAAGGTGATTTCTTTTCTTATTCAACATGTTTTGTTGATTATAAGGAATGTACAAATTTTGAAATGGATTTTTGGATTAAAGGAGATAAAATAGTTGGTAGTGAAACAAAGTGGTTAGTTGAAGTTGTTGTTTATGATGGCAATAAAATAATTGTAGGTGAAATGGAATTAGGTAAAATTGCTCCAGAACCTACTGGTGGAACTCCTGAATTAGGTGTTTATCGTGGTGCATTCAAGTCATCAATTGCTTGGTTATCTGCTTTTGCAACCTCTGATGGAAGCTCTGGAGGGAAAGGTCCTAAAGCATTTGATGCAACATCTTGGGGTAAAATTGGAAATATTGGTGGTCAACAAGTAATTCCAAAGGCTATTGAAACTGTTACTGTTCCTGCAGGAACCTGGGAAACTGTTGTTGTATCCTGGAAAACAGGTGGTGCTGTAAGTAAAGTTTGGATTGCAGATAATTTTCCGTTTCCAATAAAAGCTGCAACTTTTACTCATGTTTCTGAGGGTATACCTCCACCAGAATATGTTTTTGAATTATTAACCTATAAAGAAAATTTACAAGAATCTCCCTTTGTTGGAATTGAATCTACTGTAAACGAACAATCTGCTCTAGGTTGTAATACTGATATTGAAAAGGAAGTAAAGTATAAAAAATCTTCAAAGAACTTCAAATATCAAATTAATATTTTCTATGGTCCCGAAGATCCAGTTGTGGGTTGTGAAATACAATGGCTTGTTAATTTCTTAAAATTCAGTGATGAAACGGAATTTCTTAATCAAGTTCAATATGATATTTTTGTTGTAAATGATAAAGGATTTAAAATAAGATCTATTGCACAAGAAGAAGGTAGGGACTTTCTATATTCTCCATCTGGTCAAGCTCTGATTGATTTTATTGTTAAGGAAGATCCTGGTACTGCAAATTATGTAATTTGGGTTTATGGATTAGCTCCTACTGGAATTGTTCCACTTGGACCTTCTGATTATCTGCAAATAGAAGTTCCAATATATGCTTCTGATGGAACTATTCCTGTTGAAAAAATCCCATCTTGGATTAAAAATAATGCCGGTTGGTGGGCAGATGGTACCATAGATGATAACTCATTCATTCAAGGAATCCAATTCTTGATTAAAGAAAAAATTATGAAGATACCAAAAACTACTCAGGGTTTTGGAGGAAGTACTGATGAAATCCCATCCTGGATTAAAAATAATGCCGGTTGGTGGGCAGATGGCTCAATTGACGATGAAGCATTTGTGCAGGGATTACAATTCTTGATTAAAGAAGGAATCTTGAAAGTTCCACAACCTTACAAAAGTTCAACATCAACTGGTGCTGAACCTCCATCTTGGTATAGTTAAACAACCATTTACAGAATGTTCTACATTCAAATAATTGAATTTTAATTGAATATTTGATAATAGTATGGTAGGTCTTTTCAAACAACCAAAACGTCGCTTAAAAAAATTAATCAAAGATGGGGAATATGTTGATGCTATTACATTTGGAAAAAATTTAGAATCTAAATATTCTAATGATTCTGATTTTATGTTTATTATGGGAAGTATTTACTTTATTGTAGATGATGCAAAAAAAGCATTGCCTTATTTTGAAAAATCTTTCCAATTAAATGCAGACGATATTGAAATGCTTACTCTAAAAACAAATGTTCATTTGGCATTACAACAAAAGGATGAAGCCATGGATTGTTGTAAGCGAATTATAAAACTAAACCCAAAAAATTCTGAAGCTGAATCCTTACTTAATGAGTTAGAAAATATTTAGAACTATTCATTCTTTTTCATCTGATATGCATTTTCCATTAACCAATTACAAAATGCTGTAACATTTTCATCAAATTCTGTCCATATGTGAACTGAATGAGGTAAGATGTCTATTTTCCAATTATCTGTAAACACTCTCACTCCTTCTTTATCTTCATACATGTACGCATCTTCTGTTTTTACATCCCCTAGCATCTCTACTGCCTTTTGTTTTATTATTTCTCTATCTATGGGAAATCTTTTTCTTTCATGATCTATAATTAAACTCAAATCTCTTTTTCCATACATTTCAAATTCTTCTATTCTTCCTTTTTTTGGAAAATTTACAATTAGTTTGATGTTGTACATTTTACCAACTTCTTTTCCTATCTCAACTATTCTACTATATCCTAAACCTGGATTTTTCTTTATCAAAAATCTAATTTGTGCAAGATCTTTTTTTAATTCATTTTGTAAGTCTGTTATTAATTCTGAAAATATCATTAGTTATTCTTAGAAAAATTCCTATTATAACCATTAATCTGAAACAAGATTAGTTTTTTTAGACCTAAAATTAATTGAAAGTATGGCAATGCCTGAAGGTTATGATGGAATGAGAACTGGTGATGAATCTGAAAGAACTGATAATCCTGATGAATACAAGCGTACATGTATTGATTTTATTGAAGATATTTCTCATGATTATGAAGCTTGGGTTGATTATTACAAATTACCTGAAGATGAAGATAAAAGAAGACGTGCAGGTATTCATGCAACAATAACTCGAACAAATGAATGGTTAGCTAAAGTTGCCCAATCTATCAAAGCCGTAGATGTCATAATGAATGATGGAATCCAAAAAATGGCTGAATCCACTGCAGGTAAACCTCTTGAAATTGGAGTCTTTGTAAATAAAAAATCTGGATACGCTGAAACAAAACCTGGAATTATTGATGTAATTGTTAAAGGTCATCCTAGAAAAAATAGAAAGATGAAACTTGGTTATCATTTCAAAAACGATAGATTTCGTCTAGAATCCACCTGTGGAGCATATTTAGAAGAGATTAATTTACCTGATGGTGAATCTGATGAATTAGACATTCATTTGAAACTTCATGCAGAAAATGCTAAACCTCGTGATGTTATCTCATTTACTATTACTGTTAGTGAAATTGAAAACGATGTGGAAATAGATAGACGTGGTGTTTCTACAGTAGTTCATTTAGTTTAATTTATACAAATTTTTTATCTCATTTATTATTTATCTATAATTCACTAATTGTTATTTGGTTATCGGATCTAATGTAATTTCAATTGCAACTCTTTTTTCATCAGCTCTTTTTTCTCCTGGATATTTTAATTGTGAAATTTTTTGATTTAATTGCTCATCAATAACTAAAGATGCTTTTCCAGTAAATTCTATATTCTTGTATTGAATTTTTACTTGTGGATTTATAATTGCATTTTGAAACCAATCCCCATCTGGTCTATGTCGTGAGAAATAGATTTTTCCATTATAGTTTACTGCTCTAAGCCATACTGAATGTAGATTCCCCGTTTTTCTTCCTTTTGTAACTAAAATTGGTCTAAATAATTCTTCTTGAATTTCCATACCTATTTTTATCTGTCAAGTAATTTAACCCCATTGATAGAAATTTCTGATATTTGTTATGATAAAGAGATCTTGTAATTTCAATACATGTCAGTAAAATTGGAAGGAATGCCTGAAAACACAGCCACAGCTGATACATTTACTGGAAAAAAAGTAATTGATAGAGAGGGAATTGAATATGGTAAAGTCAAACACATACACATTCATCAAGAGACACTTGCCGTAGCTGGTGTAACTATTCACCAGGGATTCAATAAAGATTATTTCCTTTCACATGATTACATAGACAAATTTTCAGAAGAGAGATTACTTCTTAGTAGACCTCCTGTACGAACTGGAATTTCAGTTGTCGACATTGATAACCACAAAATTGGTAAGATCAAAAGATTACACAAAAACCCCGATACACATGAATTGGAATCAATCGAAGTCAGTCATGGATTAATGCATTCAAAAATTTTATCCAAATCCGAAATTTGGGGAATTGGTGAAAAAATAATTCTACGAATGACTAAAGAAGAATTCAAAAATACTGAATAATTCTTTAAGATTCTTTTTTTAATTATATCCTATTTTTTTGCACATTTTGTACAAACAGGACTTCCATTTTCAAGTGTGATCTCTACATTTGATGAGTGACATCTTTGACATAATCCTTTCATATCATATTTTCTCAAAACACTCTTTAAATTTTTTATGAGTATAAATCCCCTTAATACTTAGCAATTTATAATTCTCAGATGAGATCAAAATATTGTATTCTATAGAAACTAAATCTCTTACAAAATCATTTGGAGATCTTATTGCTGTTAATGATATTTCTTTTTCTGTAGAAAAAGGCGAAATTTTTGGATTTTTGGGACCTAATGGTGCTGGAAAAAGTACTACAATGATGATTTTTACTACTTTGCTAAAACCAACATCTGGACAAGCATTAGTTGCAGGTTTTGATGTCATGAAAAATCCTAAACATGTTAGAGAAAATATTGGATTTGTTCAACAAGAAACTACTGTTGATGAATATCTAACTGGACGTGAAAATCTGTTATTACAAGCTAAATTAAACCATATTCCAAAAAATGAAATTAATCCCAGGATTGATGAAGTTCTAGATTTAATTGAACTTACAGATAAACAGGATCAAGCTGTTGTTACATATTCTGGTGGAATGAGAAAAAGACTAGACATTGCTGGAGGACTTTTACATCATCCAAAAGTTTTGTTTTTGGATGAACCTACTGTTGGATTAGATATTCAAACTCGAAGAAAAATTTGGGAATATATTAAAAAAATTCATACTGAATTTGAAATGACTATTTTTCTAACTACTCACTATATGGAAGAAGCAGATAATCTATGTGACCGAATTGGAATTATAGATCATGGAAAAATTCAAGTAATTGATTCTCCACAAAATATGAAAAATAAACTAGGTAATGAAATTATTTCATTACGTGTTGAAAATTGTAATAATCATGATTCATTTTTATCAGAATTAAAAAAAATTGAATTTATAAAAAAAATTAATGAAGATAATTTGAAATTAACTCTTTTTACTTCTAATGGTACTGAAGTTATTCCAAAAATTTTTCAAATTTCATCTCAACTTGAAATTAAAATTACTTCCATATCATTAACTCAACCTACACTTGATGATGTTTTCATTTCTTATACTGGACATGAGATTAGAGATGATAATTCAAAATATAATCGAAAACTTGAACATGCAAAAATGAAGAGGTTACGTGCTTGAATAATTTGATGTATGATACATATACGATTTTTTGGCGAGAATTAAAAAGATACAAAAAATCCCGTAGTGGTGTTTTAATTAGATTAATTCAACCTGCAATTTGGATTATTGTAGTTGGAAATATCTTTTCAGAAACTCAACCTTTAATCCAATCTGTTGGATTTGATGGTGAATATATTGAATTTATGGCACCTGGAGTCATTATCCTTACTGCCATTTTCACTAGTATCTTTGGTGGCGTCAATACTCTTTGGGATAGACGATATGGTTTTATGAATAAGGCACTAACTTCTCCAATTTCACGTTCGGCCATCGCTTTAGGAAAAATGTCAGCTATTTCTTTAATTGCTGCTTTACAAGCAAGTTTGATTATTGGAATTGCTTTGGCAATTGGAGTTACTTTTCAAAATCCCTTCATGATCATTCCAATTATGGCAATTGTAATTTTATTTTCTCTAGGGTTTTCTGGAATATCTGTGACTCTTGCAGCAACTGCAAAGTCTCAAGAAACTTTTTGGGGAATGATAAATTTACTGGGTATGCCATTGTTTATGTTAAGCCCTGCACTATTCCCACTAGAATTATTACCAAACTGGCTTGCTGTTGTTGCAAAACTAAACCCTGTAACCTATACTGTTTTGTTAGTTAGAGAATTAATGACAGGTGTATCTGAGGGTGGTGTCCCCATACTGATCAGTTTAGGTGTAATCATTGCATTTGTACTTGTAATGATTACTCTTACAAGTTATGTGTTTACAAGAGAAGTAAACAAACCATTTTGACCATTATTTTATCTGTTTTTTTAAAATACGACCAAAATCTAATTCTTTGCGATCAACTGTTTCTATATAGAACAATATACTTTATAGCGATTAGTTTTAATTTCAAAATAATAGATGATTGAATTATGGGACAATGGTTATCGTGGATTAAATCCAATGAAAAAGCACTTTTAACAATTTTAGATAATTTAGCAAAAAAAGCAGTTGAAACCTCTGAGGCTATAGTGGTTTTATTTGAAGATCTTAATAATACTGAACAAGCAGCAAAAATTCACAAATTAGAAACTGAAGCAGATGTTTTAACTCGTGATATTTTTTCTGAACTGAATAAAACCTTTATCACACCTTTAGATCGTGAGGATATGCAAAGAATTGCATCAAAAGTAGATGATGTAATTGACTTCATGGATGGAATTGCTGCCAGAGTGGATAGTTACAAAATTACTACACCTCCTCCATATTGTCCAGAAATGGCGAGTGAACTAGTCAAAGCTACCAAAGAAGTTGAGTACATGATCTCAAAATTACAGAAAATTAAAGATCCTAAAGATATGATTCAACACTGCCGAAATACAGGTGAAATTGAGCATACTGTTGATGATTTGTATCGTAAAGCAATTCGAGAACTTTTTGAAACAGATGATGCAATTAAAATCATCAAACTAAAAGATATCTATGAAACAATGGAAACCGCATCAGATAGATGTGTAGATGTTGCAGATGTTATTGAAGACATCGTTTTAAAATATACTTGAGATGATTAAATGTTAGAAGTAGCAATAGGTGCAATTATTGTTGCATTAATTTTTGATTTTGTAAATGGGTTTAATGATTCTGCAAATTCAGTTGCTACTGTTATTGGAACACGTGTTTTGAAACCTATTCATGCTGTAACTCTTTCTGCTTTAGCAAATTTTGCTGGCCCATTCATATTTGGTGTTGCAGTGTCTATGACAATTGCTAAAGGAATTGTTAGTCCTGATGACATTACAGTTTACATGATTATAGGTGGATTAGCTGGCGCAATTGTTTGGAGTACTCTTTGTACCTATTTTGGATTACCAATTTCAAACAGTCATTCGTTAGTTGGAGGAATTATGGGCGCAGGAATAATGGGGCTAGGATTTGAAAAATTAATTTATGGTGGACTAACTAAAGTTTTTGCAGGAATTGTAATTGCTCCAATTGGCGGAATAATTTTTGGTTTACTGTTAACTGGATTAATTATCACTATTTTTGCAAGTCGAAAACCTGCAATAGTTAACAAAACTTTTGGACGTTTACAAATCATTTCTTCTGCTTGGTTTGCTTTAACTCATGGTGCTAATGATGGACAAAAAACTATGGGAATAATTGCATTGATTTTATTTTCTGCAGGAATAATCCCTGAACTAGAAATACATCTTTGGGTGATTTTAGCAGCTGCATCTGCAATGGGACTTGGTACTTTCTTTGGAGGCTACAAAGTAATCAAAACTCTTGGTGTAAAAATTACAAAACTCAAACCATACCAGGGATTTGCAGCAGAAACAAGTGGTGGAATAATGCTAGCAATTTTTGCAACTCTGGGCATTCCTGCAAGTACAACTCATGCTATTACTGGTACAATTATGGGCGCAGGTGCTGCACGAAGAAAACGAGCTGTTAGATGGAATGTTAGTAGACACATTGTATTTTCATGGATAATTACTATTCCTGGTAGCGCTGCACTGGGAATTGGATTCACTTACCTCATTCATCTATTTGTTTGATATTTCAATACCTTGATTTTTATTTCAGCAATTTTTTTTGAAATATTCAGATGGACATTTTACAATTAATACAATCTAATTTACTTACTCCAATAATCTTATTTTTCTTGTTTGGAATCATTGCAGCTAGGATAAAATCTGATTTGAAAATTCCTGCAGCAATTTCAGAATTTTTACCACTCTATCTTCTTGCAGCTATAGGACTTCATGGTGGTTTAGAAATGAGAAACACCGGATTTGAAAATATGTTAATCCCAATGCTTGTCGCAATTGGTCTTTCTTTGTTATTTACCTTAAATCATTACCAAATTTTAAGACGATTAGGAAAATTCAATATTTTTGATTCTTATGCATTAGCATCTACTTATGGTGCAGTAGGTGCTGTGACTTTTTCAGTTGGATTATCTTTTCTCAAAAATCAAGGTGTTACATCTGAAGGTTATCTTGCAGCTGTGTTAGCAGTATTAGAGCCAGTTGCATTTATCATGGCAATATTTTTAACAAACATGGCCGTCTCTAAACAAATACGTATTAAAAAACAATCTTTCACAAATGATTCTAAATCTGATATTGATGTTGGAATTAATGAAACAAAAACAAAACTTTCCAAAATATTACATGAATCTATTACTGGAAAAGCTATTGTTATTTTACTTGGCAGTATTGTAATTGGTTACATAATTGGTGAGGATGGATTTAGTTCTATCAAAATTGTTTTTGATGAAATGTTTACTGGCGCAATTGTAATTTTTATGATTGAGATGGGTATAATTGCTGGTCAGAGATTAGATGATATCAAAAAAGTTGGTATTTTTCTTATTGCATTTGCTATAATTATGCCTACTTTTAATGGAATTATTGGAGTTGTTGTGGCTACTCTGATGGGTCTTAGCTTGGGAGGTTCAGTAATGTTTGGCCTTCTTTTAGCTAGTGCTTCATTTATTGCTGCACCTGCAGTTTTACGTAATGCAATTCCACAAGCAAATCCCAGTCTTTACATTACATCTGCATTAGGAATAACATTCCCTTACAACATTATTGTCTTGTTACCTCTCATGTTTGCAGTTTCATCCTTATTACATAATCCTGAAGGATCGATAGACTTATTCAATTATGGATTAAAAGATTTGATATGAAACTTTACAATGTAAAATTACTTACAATAACTTGTGAAATTTTAGCACAAAAAAATATTATGGAAATTTTAACTAAACATGAAATTACAGGTTATACCATTTATGAAGTCAATGGAAATGGGGCACGCGGAATACGTGGTCAAGGTTTACAAAATGAAAAAAATGTTAAAATTGAAATAATTTTACGAGAGGAAAAATTACAAGATATTGTAGAGGAAGTTTCTAGAACTTTGTTTGCTAATTTTGCAATTGTTCTTTATGTAAGTGATGTTGGCGTATTGCGCACTGAAAAATTTTAACAACAATTTTTATCTAAACATAGATTTGGAATTTCTTTTGATGTTTTTGTGATATTTGTAATTAATTTTGATAATTGATCGTTTGAAATCATGTACATTGCTTTTTTTCCTTCATCCCTTGATTTAACAATCCCACATTTTTTTAGTGTCTTTAGATGATGTGATACTAGCGGTTGATCTTTTTTTAATTCATTTACAAAATCATTTACACATAATTCATTATTTTTTTGTAATAATTCTAAAATTTCAAATCTTGTTTCATCACAAATACATTTTAAAAGACTGACCCCATTCATATCAATTTAAATTTATATAAACTAATATTTATGTTATGAATACGCCTAAAAATATTCTATTTGTATGCCTGGAAAATGCTGGAAGAAGTCAGATAGCTGAGGCATTTTTTAAAAAATATGCCAAAAATAAATTCAGTGTTATAAGTGCTGGAACAACTCCATCATCACATCTTAATCCTATTGTTATTTTAGTAATGGCTGAAATTGGAATTGATTTGAAAAACCAACAACCACAATTATTATCAAACTCTATGATTGAAAATTCTACTAAAACCATCAATATGGGTTGTATGGATAAAGAATCATGTCCATCATTATTTGTTAATACTATCAATAATTGGAATATTGATGATCCAAAAGGAAAATCAATTGATGATGTTAGAAAGATTCGTGATCAAATTAAAACTGATGTTTTGAATTTAATTGATTCTCTTGAAAGTGATAATTCATGACGTATTCTAATTTACAAATTTTTACTGTAGAATTAATTGGAACTTTTATTCTTGTAGTTTTTGCAACGGGTTCAATTGTTTATGATGTTGAATTTTTTAATGGTGATTTGGGAATTCCTTTTGCAGCTGTTGCACCATTTATTGCATTATTAATCGGAGTTTATTCTTTTGGAAAAATCTCTTTAGCTCATTTTAATCCTGCCGTTACTATTGGATATTATATTACAGGACATATAACTAAAATTCAAGTTTTATATTATTTTGTTGCAGAAATAATTGGTGCATTATTGGGTTCTCTTTTTGTTTTAAATTTTATTGGAGAAAAAGCAAATCTTGGAGCTAATGCCCCTAATCATGATTTTTCAATATTTTTAATATTTCCAGTAGAAGTTTTAGCTTCTGCTATGCTTATGGGGGTTATTTTCTATGTTGTTTATACCAAAGGCTTGAGAGGCTTTAGTGGTATTGTAATTGGTGGAATTGTTGGATTAGATATTTTATTTTTAGCATTTATCTCTGGTGCATCTATGAATCCTGCTAGAGCACTTGCGCCTGCATTATTATCTGGAACTTTTAGTGATTTATGGTTATATTGGAGTGCTCCTTTTGTTGGAACTATGATTGTAGCATTTTTGTTTCGTGGTAAATTTCAAGCCCAAAGAACTCAAATTACGAATAATAATGCCCATGTTGTAGACTGAATGATGCCTATTTCTAAAAAATTATTCAATGATGCAAAAAAAGTAATTCCTTCAGGCGTAAATAGCCCTGTAAGATATTTTGCACCTTATCCGTTTTTTACAAAAAAAGCAAATGGTGCATATATCTGGGATGCAGATAATCGACGTTACATTGATTTTTGTAATGCATATGGTGCATTACTTTTAGGACATAGGAGAAAAGAAATCATCTCTTCCGTATCAAAACAACTTTCGAAAGGTACATTGTATTGTACTCCTACTGAATCTGAAATAGAATTATCCAAATTAATTCTTGGAAATTTTCCCTCAATGAATAAAGTACGATTGATGAATACTGGTGGTGAAGCTACAATGACTGCAATTAGATTAGCTCGTGGATTTACAAAAAAGAAAAAAATTATTAAATTTGAAGGATGTTATCATGGTGCACATGATTCTGTTTTAGTTAAAGCTGGTTCTGGTTCTGCACATAATGGAATTTCTGTATCTGATGGTGGATTAGATGAGGTTTCAAAAAATACTTTGGTAGTTGAGTATAACAATATTGAAGATTTACAAAAAACAATTTCTAAACATAAGGACATCGCAGGTGTTATTGTTGAGCCCATTTTAGCTAATATGGGATTAATTTTACCTGAAAAAAAATTTCTTTCAGATTTAAGAAAAATAACTAAAGAAAATAACATTCCCTTAATTTTTGATGAAGTTGTCACTGGATTTAGAGTATCTCCTGGTGGGGCACAACAACATTTTGGAATTAAACCTGATCTCACTACTTTGGCTAAAGCATTGAGTAATGGATTTGTCATATCTGCTGTTGGTGGAAAAAAAGAAATCATGGATTTACTTTCTCCTGGAGGAAATGTTTACCAGGCAAGTACTTTTGCTGGAAATCCTATTTCTGTTAGTGCTGCAATTAGTTCTATTAAGACAATAAATAAAATGAAAAATAAACTCTATTCTAAACTTGAAAGATTCAATTTGTTATTTTCTACTGCATTGGATGATATGGCGACTGACATGAATATTCCTCACCAAATCAATTTTACAGCCTCAATGTTTCAGATTTTTTTTACTAATACGCCTGTAACTGATTATAAAACATCAAAAAAAGCAAATGGCAAAAAATTCCAAAAATTATTTAGAACTTTGTTAAAAGAAGGAATCTTTATAGCTCCATCTCAATTTGAAGTTGTTTTCTTATCTGACGCTCATACTGAAAATGATCTAAACAAAACATTAGATGCATATCATACTGCATTAAAGTCGGTGAAAAATTGAAATATCTAGTTGGTGCAAGAGGCAGTAAATTATCTATGGCTCAAACAAATTGGGTAATTTCAGAATTAAAAAAAGTAAATTCTAATTCTGAATATGAAATTAAACCAATTACTACTAAAGGTGATACTGATACACGACCATTATTTACCATTGAACAAAAAGGTATTTTTGAAAAAGAAATTGATAAGGCCGTCGCAGAAAAAGAAATTGATTTTGCAGTTCATAGTCTTAAAGACGTTCCTTCTAAATTAGCTGATAATCTAATAATTGCATCAATCCCAAAACGTGAAAAAGTAAATGACGTATTCATTTCATCTAATGGTTTATCTTTGGATGAAATTAAAGCAGGCTCTGTTATTGGAACAAGTTCACTACGACGTGCTGTACAGGTTAGTAGAAAAAGATCTGATGTTGTTGTCAAACCTATACGAGGAAATATTGAAACTAGAATTAAAAAAACATCTGAAGAAAATTATGATGCAATAGTACTTGCACAAGCTGGAATTTCTAGATTAGGCGTTGATATCAAATCTACCACTTTATCTATAGAAGATTTTTCTCCTTCACCTGGTCAAGGTGCTATTGCTATAGTTGCAAGAATTGATGATCCTCAAACAATTGAAATGCTTAAAAAAATTGAAGATCCTGATTCAAGATTGGAAATTGAGGCTGAACGTGCTTTATCTGACTTTATTGATTCTGGATGTAGATTTCCTTTAGGTGCATATGCAAAATCAAATGGTTCTGAAATGACATTAACTGTATCTGCTTATTCTGTTGATGGTAAACAATCCTTGAAAGTTACTCGATCCGGTGATAAGAATAATCCAAAATCTCTGGGTAGGCAGGTAGGAGAGGAATTGCGTAGTAAGGGAATCAATGATCTTGCATTAAATTGGAGGGAAAAAGTAGAGGAATGGAATAAGACATGACTGGTAAAGTATATCTTGTTGGAGCAGGGCCTGGAGATAGTAAATTAATTACTCTACGGGCTGTTGAATTAATCCAAAAAGCAGATGTTGTTTTGTATGATAGGTTAGTAAGTAAAAAAATTATTTCTATGATTCCTAAAACTGCTGAAAAAATTTATGTCGGACGTGCAGTAGGAGATGACACAACTCATCAAAATACTACTAATGATTTAATGGTTCAATATGCAAAATCTAAAAAAAATGTTGTTAGACTAAAGGGGGGAGATCCAATTATTTTTGGACGTGGTGGAGAAGAAGCTGAATTTCTAAAAGATCATAAAATAAAATATGAAATTGTCCCTGGAATTACTTCTGGAATTGGTTCTGCAACGTATGCTGGAATTCCTCTTACTCATAGAAAGTATTCATCATCAGTAGTTTTTGTTACAGGTCATGAGGATCCTGAAAAGAAACAAGAGATTGTCAAATGGCAAAATCTTGCAAAAGCTGTAGATACTATTGTAATTATGATGGGCTTGTCTCGAATTGATATTATTTGTAAACAATTGATATCTGGTGGTATGGATAAAAAAACTCCTGTAGCTGTAATTCAAAATGGAACAACTCCTCAACAAAAAATGATTAAAGGAACTGTTACAAATATTGCAAAAAAAGTTAAAGAAAATAAAATTGTCCCTCCTACAAATATCATTATTGGTAGGGTAGTTGATTTATCTGATGTTATTGGGTGGAAATAATGCTAAATGGTAAAACAATTGCAATAACTCGTTCAAAAGATGATGCTTCAGAATTTATTTCACTTGCTCAACAAAATAATGCAACTCCAATTCCATTACCTACGATTGAACTAGTAAGTAAGGGTGAAAAAATTGTTGATGAATTTTTAGAATCAATATCAAAATACAATCCTGATTATTCTGTTTTTATGAGTTCAAAAGCTGTTAAATTATTATTTGATACTGCAAAACAATCTGGAAAACTTGAAAAATTACAACTAGCAGTTGCAAATACTATTGTAATGTCAGTTGGTCCTAAAACTTCTCTTACGCTTGAATCTGAAGGAATTAAGGTAAATCATCAACCTACAACTTTTTCATCAGTTGGTGTTGGTGAAGAATTTACACAACTTAATGCTGTTGGGAAAAAAGTTATTGTTCCACGTAGTGGTGCATCAACACCTTTTCTAAAAGAACTACTTTCAAAAATTGGAATTGATGTTTTAGAAATTCATTTGTATGATGTTTGTGCATTTAGAGATACTACTCAATGGAATGGATTTCGAGAATTATTTTCTCAAAATAAAGTTGATGGGATGGTATTCACCAGTGCGTCATCTGTTCGAGGATTTTTTGAGATAATGTCTAAGGATTATAGTAATGATGTATTACTTGACAATCTTACAAAATTGTCTGTTGTTTCTATAGGCCCATTTACTTCCGATGAATTAAAAAAATTCAAAGTCAAAAATACTATCGCAGAAGTTCATACTGTTGCAGGTGCATTTGATGCTATGAAGAATTCTTTGAATCTAATTTGAGTATACTTTAGCTCAAGCTATTTAGCTTTACCTACTTTTCCTCATGTATTTATAATATAACGCAGTTATGTCATTCATGGCAACTGAAAACCTCGACATTGATTATACAAAATATGATTTTAAAGACTCTACAGAAATGTATGTTCACCTTAGTAAGAAAGGACTCTCTAAGGATACTGTAATTGAAATTAGTAAAATGAAAAATGAGCCACAATGGATGCTTGATTTTAGACTACGTTCTTATGAAATTTTTATGAAAAAACCAATGCCAACTTGGGGTGGCGATCTTAGTGTTATTGATTTCCAAAATATCTACTATTATGCTAAAGCATCTGATAAAACAGAGAAAAATTGGGATGATGTTCCAGATAATGTCAAAAAAACTTTTGAAAAACTTGGAATTCCAGAAGCTGAAAAGAAATTTTTAGCAGGTGTAGGTGCACAATATGAATCTGAAGTTGTTTATCACAGTTTAAGAGAAGATTTAGCAAAACAAGGTGTTTTGTTTTTAGATACTGATCAAGCTTTAATTGATCATCCTGAATTATTCAAAAAATATTTTGGTAAAATTATTCCTCCAGAGGATAACAAATTTGCAGCATTAAACAGTGCCGTATGGAGTGGTGGTTCATTCATCTATGTTCCACCAGGTGTTCATATTGACATGCCTTTACAAGCATACTTTAGAATTAATGCAGAAAACATTGGTCAATTTGAAAGAACATTAATCATTGTTGATGAAGGTGCAGAAGTTCACTACATCGAAGGCTGTACTGCTCCTGTATATTCTTCTGAGTCACTTCACTCTGCTGTTGTAGAACTTGTTGCACACAAGGATGCAAAATTAAGATACACTACTATTCAAAACTGGAGTTCAGATGTTTACAATCTTGTAACGAAACGTGCTTATGCATATGAAGGTGCAACTGTTGAATGGATTGATGGAAACATTGGAAGTAAATTAACAATGAAATATCCTGGAGTCTATCTTATGGGCGAAAGAGCTTATGGTGAGACATTGTCTATTGCATTTGCAGGTAAAGGTCAACATCAAGATACTGGTGCTAAAATGGTACATCTTGCACCAAACACAACTTCTAAAGTTACATCAAAATCTGTAAGTAGATTGGATGGACGTTCAACTTACAGAGGAATGTTACATGTTGCAAAAGGTGCTACAGGTGTAAAAGCTACTGTTCGATGCGATGCATTACTAATGGATGATACGTCAAAAACTGATACTTATCCATACATGGTAATTGAACAAGAAGATGCAACAATCACTCACGAAGCTACAGTTGGAAAAATTGGTGATGAACAAATTTTCTATCTTATGTCTAGAGGATTTAGTGAAGAAGATGCATTATCATTAATTGTTAATGGATTTATGGAACCATTTACAAAAGAATTACCAATGGAGTATGCCGTTGAATTAAACAGACTCATTAAATTAGAAATGGATGACTCTGTGGGATAATTTCCCAACTCTCAATGATTAATCATGTCTCAAGAACTTCTTTCTAGAATCAACACTGCTCATATTGATGAAATCTCTTCATCTAAAAATGAACCTGACTGGCTTAAAGATTATAGGAGAAATTCATTATCAATTTATGATAGTCTTCCAATTGAGACATCTCCATTATACAACAAGTATACTGATGCTAAAAAAATGGATCCTGAAAAAGTATCTCTTTCAACTACTACTACTGAAACAATTCCTGCTTTTCTTCAAAAAAGATTAAGCGAATTAGACAATGAAATTTGTATTATTCAAATTGGAACTAATATTCATAAAATCAATTTACCTGATGAATTAAAATCACAAGGTGTTGTAATCTCTTCAATATTTGATGCAATTCAAAATAATTTTGAATTGGTAAAAAAAGCATTAGAGGCATCAAATTCTAAAGATGATAAATTTACAGCTTTGAATAATGCTGCATTTAATTCTGGTATATTTATCCACATCCCACGTAATTTTGTTTTAGACAAACCAATTCACTTTTTGACATGTCTTTCTGAAGATGGACATTCTACTATTTCTAGAAATATTATTTTTGCAGATGAGAGTAGTAAAGCTACACTTATTCAGGAATTATATTCTCCAAACATTCAAACTCAACAAGCGTATTTGGAATTAATGAACACTAACGTCGCTGCAAATGCCCAATTAGATATTACTACTTTACAAATGATGGATCAGCATGCAGTAACTTTTTCGACAAGGCGTACTGATTTAGGCCAAGATGCTAAAGTAAATTGGTATTCTGGATTATTTGGTTCAATGTTATCTAGATATAAAGTTGAATATTTTCTTAATGGTCCTGGTGCATCTTCTAATGATTCTGAAGTTATTTTTGGAAATAATGAACAATCATTTGATATTCAAACTAATGTAACTCATAACAGTCCATCTACAGAAGGTCGAGTAGTTGAAAAATCTATTCTTCGAAATGCATCTAAATCTCTTTTCAAAGGAATGATTAGAATTAACGAAAATGCATCTAAATCAAATTCTTTCTTATCTGGTCGTTCAATTCTATTAGATAAAGATGCAAAATCTGATGCAATTCCTGGATTGGAGATATTTACCAATGATGTAAAAGCAACTCACTCTGCATCTGTTGCACAACTTGACGAGGAACAAATTTTCTATCTTCAAACTAGATGTCTTAGTCATGAAGAAGCTGAAAGAACTATTATTGAGGGTTTCTTAGAACCACTTTCACGAAAAATGTCTTTTCAGGTTAGAGCTTGGATTGCATATCTTATTGAATCAAAATGGGAAAATCGTGAACTTGGCATTAATACTGATGAAGAATTAGCAAAGTTTGTTGAAATTGAAGAAACTCGTTATGATGAAAATTCTGAAGTTGAACAACACTACAAGTATAGGTGATTTTTTTGGCTGAATGGATTAAAGCATGTAGTTTAGATCAAGTGAAAAAAGGTGAGCTTTTTGGGTTTGTTCAAGATGGTAAGAAACTTCTCATAGCAAATCTTAATGGTACTATTCATGCAACTGATCTAATCTGTACTCATGCTGAAGCTGATCTTTCTACTGGATTTCTTAGTGATGAAGGTGTTAGATGCCCATTACACCTTTCTGTTTTTAATTTAGTTAATGGTAAACCAAATAATCTTCCCGCTGAAACAGCACTTCAAGTTTATCCAGTAAAAATTAATAATAACGAAATTTTTGTGGAGATTTAAAAATTGCAAAGTACAGATTCCTCTTTTGAAAATATTAGAAAAGATTTTCCAATCTTAACTAGAACTGTTAGAAATAACAAACCTCTTGTTTACTTGGATAATGCCTCAACAACTCAAAAACCAAATCAAGTAATTGATGCTATTACTGATTATTATAGAAATCATAACGCAAACATTCATCGTGCAGTATATGCTCTTGCTGAAGAATCTACTGAAGCATACGAAGCTGCACGAGATAAAATTGCAAATTTTGTAAATATAAAAGATCGACAAGAACTTATTTTTGTTAGAGGAACAACTGAAGCAATTAATTTAGTTGCATATGCATGGGGAAGATCTCACATTAATGAAGGTGACATTATAGTAACTACCGAATATGAACATCATAGCAACATTGTACCATGGCAATTACTTACTCAAGAAAAACGTGCAAAATTAGAATATATTGGAATGGATGATGATGGACAATTAATTTTAGATGATCTTGACAAATATCTTGCAACTGGAAAAGTAAAACTTGTAACTTTTAGTTTGATGTCTAATGTTCTTGGAACAATTACTGATGCTGAAAAAATTATTGCAAAATGTAAGGCTGCTGGCGTTCCTACTTTAATTGATGGTGCTCAAGCAGTACCTCACATGAAAGTTGATCTTGAAACTTTAGGTTGTGACTTCTTTGCATTTTCTGGACATAAAATGCTGGCTCCAACTGGAATTGGTGTTTTATGGGTTAGAAAATCTGTATTACAAACAATGAATCCATTTCATGGAGGTGGAGATATGATTAGAGAAGTTCACAAATATGAAACTACTTGGAATGATTTACCTTACAAATTTGAAGCAGGAACTCCAAACATTGCAGATGTAATTGGATTTGGAGCCGCAATTGATTATCTCTCGAAAATTGGAATGGATAATGTACGACAACATGAAATTGAATTAACAAAATATGCAATAGAAGAATTTTCAAAAGTTAAAGGACTTCAAATCTATGGTACTAAAGATATTACAAAACGTGGTGCTGTGATCTCATTTAATTTTGCAGATGTACACCCTCATGATGTTGCTCAAATTCTTGATGAAGAGGGAATTGCACTTCGATCTGGTCATCACTGTGCTCAAGTTTTAATGGAACGACTAAATGTTGCTGCAACCTCTAGGGCTAGTTTCTATATTTATAATACAAAAGCAGATGTTGATGCTCTTATCAATTCATTAAAAACTGTGGCAAAGGTGTTCAAATTATGACTGGTGGCGTTGATATTTATCATGAAATGATAGTTGATTATTCAAGAAACCCTCTTAATTATGGGGAAATTGAAAATCATGATGTTACATTTCATGATTCTAATCCATTATGTGGTGATAGTATAGATATTGATATGAAAATTGATGATCAAAAAGTTACTGATATCAAGTTTCATGGAAAAGGCTGTGCAATTTGTATGGCATGTACTTCAGTTTTAACTGAAATAACTAAAGGAAAGTCTCTTGATGATGTAAGAAAAATTGAAAAACATGATGTTTTAAGTGAATTAGGTCTTGAACATTTACAAGCTGTTAGAATAAAATGTGCTTTACTTTCTCTAAAAGTTCTCAAATCTGCATTGTATACCTATCTTGGTTCTAATCTTGATGATTCTACTGGTGTAGATACGCTAAAAGCAGAGGCTGAGAATCTGTATTAGTATGAGTGATTTTACTCCTTTAATTCCAATTTCATTACAAATTAGAAAAATAATTTTTGAAAAATTTAATGATGTTGATACAAAATTTACAAATGATGATATTTTTGAAATTCTTAAATCTGAAGGTGATATAGATCCTTCTTGGATAATTGATGATACTGAATCTTTATTCAATGATCTTTGTGATTCTGGTCTTGTAAGAAATATTGCTCAGAATTTAACTACTATCTTTTTAAAATTATTTGATCCTGTTGAAAAGTTTCATTGTGATTCTTGCAATCATGATGTCTATCTTGGAACTTCTGAGGAAAGAGTTTGTCCAAACCCTTCCTGTAAATCTTCTATTTAGATCTGTATTTTATTGCAGCATCTTCTAATGCTTTCATCATTGGAAGTTTTTCTCCAGTTAGATATAGTACCAATGCCCCTCCTGCTGTACTAATATGATTAATTTTATCTGCTAATCCTTGTTGTTTTAATGCTGTTGTTAAATGACCTCCACTTACAATTGTTGTTGCCATTGAATTTGCAACTGAATTAAGCATTTGTGTTGTTCCATATCTGAAATTCTCTTTTTCAAAAAATCCTGCAGGACCACTAATGAATACAGTTCCAGCACCTGAAATTAATTTTGAATAATATTCTATTGTTTTAGGTCCTAAATCAAAAATTTTATCACCCTTTCCAATTTCTCTAACATCCATCTCTACTCTTTCACCATCTTTATCAATTGCAATATCTACTGGAGTTGCAAACACATCTGGATAATCTCCTATTAACGAATGTGCTTTTGCAACAACTTCTTCTTCTCTTTTAATTCCTAAAGGTGATTTAATTCGTGCTTGAGCTCGCATGAACACATTTCCAATTAACCCTGTTAGTAAAACATGGTCTGCACGACCATTCTGAATCAGTAATTTGATTGCTTCTAGTCTATCTGGTATTTTGGATCCTCCTAAAATAATTACATGTGGTGCTTTTGCAACAGTCATTATTTGATCTAGATTTCTTACTTCTCTTTCAACAATTCTCCCTGCACATGCTGGTAATACTTGTGCAAATCCTACGATGGATGGATGTGATCTATGTGCACTTGGAAATGAATCTAACACACAAAGATCAAATAATTTTGATAATCTGGAAACCATTATTGTCTTTGCAGCATTTTCTGGAGAGAATTCATAATTCTCTTCAGCACATAATCTTAGATTATCTAAAAGTAATATTTCTCCATCTTCTAAATTTTTAATTGCATTTTGTGCAGCTTCCCCAATAGTATCTTCTACATATTTTATTTTTTGACCCATTAGTTTTTCAAGAACTTCTGCATGTTTGTTCATTCCAATATATTCATTATTTCCAACTCTTCCTTGATGTGATGCTATCACCACTTTGGCATCTTTTAATGATTTGAGAGTTTCAATTGCTTCTTCAATTCTTTTAGTACCTAAAATTTCATTAGTTTTTGGATCTATGGGACAATTCATGTCCATTCTTACAAAAACTGTTTTACCTTTTAGCTCAAAGTCATCTAATGTGAGTACTTTCACGCCTTTTCTATTATACACCCGGTTAAAATCTTTGAGCCGATCATAATTATTTTTATGAATTTTGTTTGTATTGTATGACTTTGTATTTTTGAGTTATGTATTAATAAAAATTAAAAGATGTATACTTGAGGTTAATTAATTGCAAAACTGGCTCTTTGATATTCGGTCTCGCTCTTTTGTCTTACTAACTGCACTATTTCTTATTTTGACTGCTCTTGTATTTTCTGAAGTAACTGATGATTTTGATCAAAGCATAATTTTGTATTTTTCAGAAAATGTTGGAAATCCAACTCTTGACATTATTATGCAATATGTTACTGAAAGTGGAGATGTTTTCAACATGATGATATTTGCAATTATAATATTATTAATTCCAAAAACTCGTAGAGTTGGAATTACTCTTCTAATTCTAATTGTAATTTCTACACTTCTCACAGGATACATCAAATGTGGGGTTGATAGAGAAAGACCTGATTTTGAATACTTTGGTGTTGAATTTCCTGTAGAGATTAGTCGTGATACATTTGCATTATTTTGCGAGGGTGGTTTTGATGCATCATATCCTTCTGGACATGCAGCTAGATCAATGATATTTGCAATTATCTTAGGTTATGCGTTATCAGAAAGATTCCCTCGTGGTGCATATTTGATATTTGTGTACCCTGCAATGATCTCTATTAGCAGATTGTATGTTTTACAGCATTTTCCTATGGATGTGATAGGTGGAACTGTCATTGGAATAATGCTTGCTGGTGTAATGGCTAATAGAACAAAATTATATCAGATTTTTGATAAATCAAAAACCTAATTCTGTAAGAGCTGTATTATCTATCAAAACTATTGCAAAGTGTTCATCATCATGATGATATGTCCAATATTTGACATCTCTTGTTTCATTTTTTTGTCGAAGCCCTTTTGTCACACCTGTTGTAACTGTATATCCAATTCTTTTTGCAATTTTTGTTTCTTTTGGCATCAGAACTTTGAATCCTTCTTTTTTATTTTTAAATCCTAAATTTACCATGTCCTCCACTGCTTGTATCGCATCATTTTCATTTTTTAAATTATATATTTTTGAAATAGGTAAATTTTTTGGATGAAATTCCATGATTTTGATAAAATATCGTCACTAATATTTTTTAAAAAAAATTTTTATCGATCAATATTGGTTAATTTTCTTAACCGAAAAGTCAAATCCTGATCATATTAACAACTTAATCGACTCTTTTATTTTAGAATATTGTTGACATCCTTAGAAAAAACAGTAATTGAGTTACGTCAAAAAAAGAAAGAAGCAACAAAATTAAAACAAAATGCTGAAAATGAACTTAAACAACTTCAGTCAACAGAAAAACGTTCTACAACTGGATTACATACAATTGATAAAAAAATTGAAACTGAGAAAGAGGATGTTTCAGATGTTTCAGATACTCTTACTAGAAAAAATGCTCAATTAGATAGTATTCGAAGATTAGTAACTACTGCTGAAGAACGAATGAGTAGCGAAAAGGAAGTAATTGAACAAACTGAACAAGAGATTGAATTTGCTGAAACTCCTGAAGAAAAGCAAAATGCTGAAACTAGATTACGCTCATTAAATGATCATATTCAAGAATTAATTTCTGAAATTAAAAGTAGACAAAAAACCTTGAAAAAAATCACTAACGAGGTAACTACATTTGATGATATTAAATCAAAAATTACAACACAAATTAAAAAACAAATTAAATCAAAACCTTCACTCCGCAGTACAATAAGTACTAGTCATCAAACTGCTGCAAAAGTTGTAAAAGAACTTGAAAGACGAACCAAAGCTGAAGAACGAATTACAAAAACTCTAGAAAATGCATCCTCAAAATTAAAAGAATATCTTGCAAAGAAAGCAGCAGCAGCAAAGAGAGCGGCAGCAGCAAAGAGAGCGGCAGCAGCAAAGAGAGCGG
>Ga0208391_1000149_pt1 | contig 37232 bp, 29 predicted proteins | sample Knorr_S23_td_Bot_FD_185612 | JGI IMG/M metagenome (GOLD analysis project Ga0208391, IMG submission 185612) | Marine microbial communities from Southern Atlantic Ocean transect - Knorr_S23_td_Bottom_ad_3770_LV_A (SPAdes) (version 2) | ecosystem: Environmental > Aquatic > Marine > Oceanic | place... | reverse complement strand
AAATTCGGGAGGGAGATTTCCCCGCCGCCTGGGCGGAAATCCTGGAAACGAACTTCCCCATTCACCGGCAACTCTCGGCGGCGGACCAGCGGGAGTTGCAGGGGCACATCCTTGTTTTTCTCGACGAGAAAATGTTCGAGGGCTGCGGCGGGCTTGTGATCGATGACGAGATCCGGGTGACCATCGCCGCGCAGGCCTGCATCCTGTTGCTGCACCGCGAGCCGGCCTACTACCCGACGCTGCGCACGATCCTCGTTTACCCCAGCTCGTACCTCGCGAAGCATCCTCACGACGAGAAAAAGAAGCATCATCGCCTTGGCGAGTCGTGGCAGTTCGGGCCGGTCGTGCTCGCTTGGGACTCGAGCCGGCGCGGCGGCAAAAACGCCTTTGACGGCCACAACGTCGTGATGCACGAGTTCGCGCATCAGCTCGACCAGATTGACGGCGCGGCCGACGGCGCGCCCACGCTTGGCCAAGGGGAGGAGCGGGGCCAGCGCAGGCAACTGTACCGCTCGTGGGCACTGGTGTTCAGCCGCGATTTTGAGTGCCTGCAGAAGAAGGCGGCCAAGGGCAAAAGGACCGTGATCGACCACTACGGCGCAACGAACCCGGCGGAGTTTTTCGCGACAGCCACCGAGGCGTTCTTCGAGAAACCACGGCAATTGAAAAAGAAAAGGCCGGAGCTGTATGAAGAACTCCGGGCCTATTACAGGCAGAACCCCGTGGCGTGGCACGGGAGCCGCGATTGTTAAAAAATCAAATCGCCTACCAGTTGTCTCGGCGTCCTCCGCGGTCGCCACGATCGCGATAACCGCCACCGCCACCGCCCCGGCCGCCACCGCCGCCACCGCCGCCACCGCCGCCGCCGCCGCCGCCGCCACGATCCTCACGCTGCCGGGCCTCGTTCACGGTCAGTTTGCGTCCCATGAAATCCTGACCGTCGAATTTCTCAACGGCAGCCTTTGCTTCCTCGTCACTGGAATAAGTCACGAAGCCGAAGCCTCGTGATCTGCCCGTGTCACGATCATTTACGACCACTGCATCAGTGATCCCGCCGCATTCTCCGAAAGTCTCCCGGAGATCGTCATCTGTGGCGTCCCAATTCAGGCCGCCCACGAATATTTTATTTCCCATAATAACCTTTTCTCGGCGATAACCCGGACTGGGAAATCGCCGCTCGCCGGAGACGGTGAAGCCGGCTCCAGCGCTTGGCAAGCGGTAAAAGTCAGCCCGATGTGATTTTTGTGTACGCCGCGCCCTCGTTGATCGTGGGGGTCTCGGGCCGCCCCTTGTAGCGATAAATAAGGTCGAGATTGTGAATGCCAAGCAGGTGCAGCACCGTGGCGTGCAGGTCGTGCACGTGCAGACGATCCTCCGTCGCCCACAGGCCCAGCTCGTCCGTCGCGCCGATCACCTGGCCGCCCTTCACGCCACCGCCGGCCATCCACATGGTGAAACCGGTGGGGTTGTGGTCGCGGCCGTCGCCCTTTTCGCTCATCGGCGTGCGGCCAAACTCGCCGCCCCAGATCACCAGCGTCTCCTCCAGCAACCCGCGCGACTTGAGATCCTTCAGCAGCCCGGCGGTCGGCAGATCGCTTTGGCGACATTGACGCGAATGGTTTTCCTCCATCTTCGAATGCGAATCCCACTTGCTGCCCGCACCGTGGTAAATCTGCACGAACCGCACGCCGCGCTCGACCATTCGCCGCGCCAACAGGCAGCACCGGCCGAACGGCTCCGTGTCCCTGTTGCCGAAGCCGTAGAGCCGCCGGGTCGCTTCCGATTCGCGGCTCAAGTCCACCGCCTCCGGCGCGGCGGACTGCATGCGATAGGCCAGCTCGTAACTGCGGATGCGCGCCTCGAGTTCGCTCTGGTGCCCGCGCGTGGCGCGGTGCTGCTCGTTGAGCCGCCGCAACAACTCGAGCTTTCGCCGATGCGTTGCCGGCGTCACGCCCTTGGGGATGTTCAAGTGCCGAAACGGCTCAACGCCGGGGCTGAGCCGGATGCCTTGGTACGCCGCCGGCATGAAACCGGCGCTCCAGTTGCGCGGCCCGTTTGTCGGCGTCGACTTGGTGTCGGTCATCACGACAAACGCCGGCAGGTTTTCGTTCGCGGTGCCGAGCCCGTAATTCACCCACGAGCCAAGGCTTGGCCGGCCGGCGAGCGGTTGGCCGGTGTTCATTTGGCAGACGCCGCCCGAGTGGTTGATGCCGTTGGTCCAGCAGGAGCGAATCACCGCGAGATCATCGACGCACCCGGCGGTGTGCGGCAGCCAGTCGCTCACCCAGGCGCCGCTTTGGCCGTGGCGCTTCCACGTGCGCGGACTCGCGAGCAGCGGCGACTCCGTCTCGCCCATCGCCGTGATCGGCCGCTTGAAACTTTCCGGCATCCGCTGCCCGGCGAGCTTGTTGAGCAGCGGCTTGGGGTCGAACAGGTCGATGTGACTCGGGCCACCCTCCATGAATAGGAAAATGACGTTCTTCGCCTTGGGCGCGAAGTGCGCTTGGCCAGGCGCCAATGACCCGGCGTCGGCGAACGCCTTGTCACGCGCGAGCATGCCGCTGAGTGCCAACGCGCCAAACCCGGCACCGCCGCGAAGCAACAGCTCCCGCCGCGAAAAAATTTCATCCGTGACTTGTGCTCCAAAATTCATGATTCAATCCACATACAAAAAGGCGTTGGCGTTCATGAGCACATGGCAGTACTCGGCGAGCGCGGCCAAGCCGGACGGCTTGTTCGCCGCGCCGCAGGCATCGAGAAACGCCAGCGCGTCGTTGAGTTGCGACGGCAGCGGCGCTTGGCCAAAGGCCAACTCGTGCGCGGCAGCGACCTGCGCCTCGGCGTTGCCGGGGTGGCGCTTGGTCAGGCGCTTGGTCAGGCGCTTGGCCAGGGCCGCCGCCCGGTTGCGCGTCCACTCGCTGTTGAGCAGCAGCAGCGACTGCGTCGCGGTGGTGGTCACGTTGCGCTGCGGCATGTGCGAAATATGATCCGGCGAGTCGAAGGTGTGCATCACTTCATCCGGGCTGTTACGCATCACCTTGCGATAAATAGAACGGCGATTCGACTCGTCGGCCACAACACCTTCGCCGCCCGACTCCAAATCCAGTTCGCCGGAAACGGCCAGCAACCCGTCGCGCACCTGCTCCGCGCTTAACCGGCGAATCGGCGCGCGGGCAAACCAGGTGTTGGCCGGGTCGGCCTGCTCCGACTGCGCGTTGGCCGACGCCTGCCGGTACGTCGCGCTGGTGACCATCCGCCGGTGCATTTTCTTGAGGCTCCAGCCGTCGGCGACGAATCGCGCCGCGAGCCAGTCGAGCAACCCGGGATGCGTCGGCGGCTCGCCGAGCTTGCCGAAGTCGCTGGCGTTGGCGGCCAAGCCGCGACCGAAATGCTGCTGCCAAAGCCGATTCACCATCACGCGGCTCGTCAGCGGGTTGTCCGGGCTCGTGATCCACTTCGCCAGCGCCGTGCGGCGGCCGGTCGACCTCAGCGCGGCCGGCGGCAGAGTGATGCGCGCCGAACCGGGATTTAGGATGCTCAAGAAACCCGGCTCGACGTCATCGCCTTTTTTCGGGATGCGAGTGGCCGGAGCCACCGGACCGGCGTCGCTGATAACAAACTTCACCTGTGGTAGAGGCTTCGGCTTTTGGGCCTCGAACGACTTCAACTCAGCCCGAAGTCGCTCCCATTCCTCCTTCGTGCCGCCCTTGAGTCGCTCTGGTAACTTCTCAGGCTCAACACCAAACTGTCGCTCTGATAACTCCGCGATCTGCCGCTCATAGCCGGTACGATCCTCAGGTCGCTTTCGAACCATGGTTTTGATTCTGTCGATGAATTTGCTAAAGCCCTCGCCGGTGGTGTTTTTCAACAGGGCTGGCAGCTCAATGGCGTGGAGTTGCCTGCGTATGTCATCTGTCGCAGCGGCCCAAGCCTTGTGCTGCTCAAAAAACTCAAAACGCTGCGAGACGGTGCCAACCGGCATTGAGTCGCGGGGGAGCAGCGGCGTGAAGAACGCCCGCATCCGGTAATAGTCACGCTGCGGGATCGGGTCGAATTTGTGGTCATGGCACCGCGCACACTGCAGGCCCATGCCCAAAAATACGTCGCCAGTGACGTTGGTGACGTCGGCAAGGATTTCGTTCCACTGCGTCTCCACGTCGCGCTGGTTGTATTCGTAAATCCAATGGCGCAAAAACATCGTGGCGATAAGTGCGTCACGGTTGCCGGGATCAATCTCGTCGCCGGCCAACTGCTCCCGGACAAACCGGTCGTACGGTTTGTCTGTGTTGAACGAACGTATGACGTAGTCGCGGTACCGCCACGCCTCAGGCCGATAGTGATCCGACTTATAGCCGTCAGAGTCGGCGTAGCGCACAAGGTCGAGCCAAAATGTTGCCTGACTCTCTCCGTAGCGTGGACTGTCGAGCAATCGATCGACCAGTTTTTCGTAGGCATCCGGAGAATCGTCGTCAAGAAAGGCGGCAATCTGTTCCGGTGCCGGAGGCAGGCCAGTGAGATCGAGACACACACGGCGAATGAGTGTCCGGCGATCCGCCGTCGTTGCCGGCGACAACTCCTGCGCAGCCAACCTTCGGGCGATAAAATGGTCGATCTTGTTGATCGCCCAGTCGCCACCAGCATCCGGCACCGCCGATTGGCGAACCGGCTGGAACGCCCACCAATCGCGATCCGCCCGGGTAAACTCTGCCGCAAGAACCGAGCCACCCAGCAAAACCCATAAAATGGCCAAGCGCTGAATCATCACCGCAAAACTATCACGTCCCGTGTGCTGTCGGAAGAAAAATATCCTCGCTTGGCCGAGCGCTTGGATTGGGATTGCACGACGGGATGTTGAGGAATAGGCTTTGCCCACTCACTCCAATTGACGCATGAACACTTCCTCCACTATACGCACGCCCCGGCGGCAGTTTATCAAGTCCTCGAGCGCCTCAATCAGCGCCCTGGCCACCGTCCACCTGACCAGCGGCCTGCGGGCCGCCAGCCCCAATGACAAGGTGTCTCTGGGTATCATTGGCCCGGGCGGCATGGGGCGAAATCACATCGGGAATCTCAACAAACGCAAGGACGTCCAGATCTCGTTCGTGTGCGATCCCGATTCCAACCACCAGGCCAACGCCGCAAACATGGTCGAGTCCGTCACCGGCATCAAACCGAAGCAGGTTGGGGACATACGGGAAATACTGGAGGTAAAAAGTGTGGACGCGGTGTTCATCGCCACTCCGGATCACTGGCACGCACCGGCCGCCATCCTCGCCGCTGAGGCCGGCAAACATGTCTATGTGGAAAAACCGTGCTCGCACAATGTCCGCGAGGGACGGCTGATGATAGAGGCGGCGCGGCGCAACAAGCGCGTCATGCAGGTCGGCACCCAGTCGCGCAGCACCAGGCATGTAATGAAGGCGATGGAACTGTTGCGCAATGGAGCGATCGGCCGCGTGCTGGTGTCCAAGGCGTGGAACAGCCAGAAGCGTTCGTCTATCGGCAAGGCCAAGCCAGGCGCGCCGCCGGCACATCTCGACTTTGACACGTGGCTTGGCCCGGCCCCGAAGGTGTCGTACCAGTCGAATATGCTGCATGGTATCTGGCGCTGGTGGCACGCGTTCGGCACCGGCGACATGGGCAACGACGGCGTGCACGACCTCGACATCGCCCGCTGGGGCCTCGGTGTCACGACACACCCGAGCCGCATCGCCGCGCTGGGCGGAAAATATTTCTTCGATGACGACCAGCAGTTTCCCGACACACAGAATGTGCTATTTGAGTACGAGCCGGACACCGAGGGCGGGCGGCCACGACAGCTCATTTTCGAGCAGCGCATCTGGGCGCCGTACTTTGAGCAGGGTTACGAGAACGGAGACGCCTTTTACGGCACGGACGGCCTCATGCTGTTGGGCAAACACGGCGGCTGGAAGCTGTTCGGGCCGCGCAACAAGCTGCGTGAGCAGATGAGCGGCTCCCCGGACCTGCGGGCGCATCACGACGATTTTTTCCGCTGCATCCGTGAAGGCGGCACACCAAACGCCGACATCGAGATCGGCCACCTGTCGTCATCGCTCTGCCATCTAGGCAACATCGCCACGCGCGTTGGGCGGGTACTGGAATTTGATCCCAAACGAGAGCAAATCGTCGGCGACGACGAGGCCAACGCGCTGGTCACGCGAAAGTACAGTGATCATTGGGGTCGGCCAAACGGCGTTTGAATCGGGTTTGCGGTTGATTCAACCAGCGTTCTCTGGCAAGGAGTGTCCCCCATGAAGCGAGCAATATACGCATTCCTGACAACCACAGTCGCGGCGCTTGGCTTGATTTGCGCGCAGGCCGAGCCGTTGCTGAAGGCGCATTTCGCCGGCATCGACAACTTGATCAAGCGCGACGACGCCAAGACGCTGCGCTCGGTTTGGGCACTCAAGCAAACCCAGGCGTTCCGCAACGAGGTACTCGACAAACTGGCCAAGCGGATGGGCGGCGACAACGCCCAGCGCGAGGCGACCCTGCGAAAGCTGCTGCCCGACCTCGGGCGCGGTGAGTTGTTCCTCGGCGTCGCGCCGACCGGGAGCCGACCGGACGTCGCGCTCATCACGGCGCTGGACAAAAAACGCGGCGGGCTTTGGGTCAAGAGCCTGCGGCAACTGGCCAAGCGGCGCGGCGGCGAGCCGCTTGAGCAGACCGTGGCCGGTTTCACCGGCTGGCGCGTGGACTTCGACAACGGACACACCCTTGGCTTTGGCTACGCCGACGGCTGGCTGCTGTTCGGCTCCGGGCAGGGGACGCTCAACTATTTGAAAAAAGCGGCGGAGCGAATCGCCGACACCGGCCGCCCCTTCCCGGCCGACGAGGAGCACGACTTGAGCATCACGTTGGACGCCCGTTCGCTGCCCGGAGTCATCCGCGACCGGCTGCCCAACGCGCCAAACACGATCCACATCACCTCGCGCCTGAAGAAGGATAATTTTTACAGCAAGGTCGACGTGGAGTTCGCCGAGCCGCTGCCGGCCGGTGTGCCGGACTGGGAAATCCCGACGCGCACCATCACCGAGCCGCTGGCCAGCTTCACCGCCGCGCGCGGCGCGGGCCTGCTCACCGCCCGGCCGATCCTCACGCTGCTCGGGCTGCACGCGGCCAACGACCAGTTCTTCGCTTGGTCGCAGTCGCGCACCAAGTTCCAGTCGTTTTTCTCCGTGAAAGTCGATGCGCCGAAGGAGGCGATCGCCGGCTTGGCCAAGCGCATCGGCGACTTCAAAAAAACCGGCGGCAAGGGCGCGAAATTCATCGGCCAAGTCATGCATGACGCCAAAAAACCGGCACTCACGTGGGGCAACGTGCCGTTGTTCGCGCCGTACGTCACCGTCGGCAACTCGGACGACAAGGGCTACATCGTCGGCGGTGTCTTCCCGCCGGATCCGGTAAAGAAACCAATCCCGGCCGAGTTGCTCGCCGAGTTCACCGGCAAGGAAAATCTGGTCTATTACAACTGGGAAATCACCGGCCAACGACTCGAGAAATGGAACCTGCTGATCCAGTTCGCCGCCATCCTCTCCGACCGGCGCGAGCAACTCGTCAACGACACCAAGGGCATCGAGTTCCTCACCGCGTTGCGCCCGAAGCTCGGCAACACCATCACCGACGCCACCATCGGCGGCAACCGGCTCACGATCACCCGCAAGTCGCAACTGGGCCTGACCGCGCTCGAACTTTCCCTGCTCTCCCGCTGGCTGGACAACCCGCGTTTCCCCGCGCCGACGCTGCAGTGGCCGCCCGCTCCGGCCAAGCAACGCACTGCCAAGCCAAAGCAGCCCAAGAAGGCCGCCGACAAAAAGTAACGGACGAACCGATGCTGCGACTCGGCGTCAACATCGACCATGTGGCCACGCTGCGGCAGGCGCGTTATCGCGGCTTCGACCACGGCGAACCGTGCCCCGTTGACGCCGTCCGCCAAGCCGAGGCCGCCGGCGCGCACGGCATCACCGCCCACCTGCGCGAGGATCGGCGGCACATTCTCGACCGCGACATCTGGGGCATCCGCGAGGCGGTGCAGACGCGGCTCAATTTCGAGATGGCCAACACGCCGGAGATGATCGACATCGCCCTGCGCCTCAAGCCGGAAGCCGTCTGCCTCGTGCCGGAAAACCGCGCCGAGGTCACCACCGAGGGCGGGCTGGATGTCGCCGGCCAAGTCGATGCCATCGCCGCCGCCGCCGCCACGCTTGGCCAAGCCGGCATCGAGGTGAGCCTGTTCATCGATCCCGACCCCGCGCAAATCGAGGCCACCGCAGCAACCGGCAGCCCGTTCATCGAGTTGCACACCGGCGCCTACGCGGAAGGATACAGCGACGAGGCCAAGCGCGCCGCCGAGCTGGAGCGCTTGGCCAAGGTTGCTGAACAGGCCAAGTCGCTTGGCCTCGGCGTCAACGCCGGCCACGGCCTCAACTACGAAAACACGCGCGGCATTTTCGCCGTGCCGCACCTCAACGAGTTGAACATCGGCCACAGCATCGTCAGCCGCGCCGTCACCGTCGGCCTTGGCCAGGCGGTGCGCGAAATACTTGAGCTGATGGACGGCTACCCGCAGGCGGAATGATCCTCGGCATCGGCATCGACACCATCGAGATCGGGCGCATCCGCGACTCGCACCAAAAACTCGGCGACCGCTTCATCGAGCGCATCCTGCTCCCCGCCGAGATCGACTACTGCCTAAAGCACAAAGACCCCGCGCCAAGTCTGGCCGCGCGCTTCGCCGCCAAGGAGGCGATCTCCAAGGCGTTCGGCACCGGCATCAGCGCCGAGCTGGGCTGGCTCGACATGGAGGTCGCCCGCCGCGACACCGGCGCGCCGTACGTCATCCTGCACGGCAAGGGGAAGGAACTGCTCGAGGCTCGCGGCGGCAGCAACGTCCATCTGAGTCTCAGCCACACCGCCCACCAAGCCACCGCGATGGCCATCCTCGAGGGGTAATAGTGCGGCGGCTGTTTGATCAACCCGGCAACTCGATCAGCCGGGGCTGGGCGGGGATGAGGTTTTTGTAGTCGGCGATGGCGTCGGGCATCGTTTGCAACGCCTCGAGCAGGCCAAGCCGCGCCCGCTCATCGGCCCGGACTTCAGCCAGCGGGATAACCTCAAGGCGGATGCCAAACAGAATTTCGCCCGTCTCCGGCAGCACGACCAACGCCTGTCGCTCGACACGAAACCACACGCTGGCCAAGTCAACTTCCGCTCTTAGTTTGGGCAGATCAAACGGCTGATGTTGATTCAGTTCGAGGCTCGGGGTCAGGGCGCCATTTCGCGCGCAGCCACGCTTGGCCAGGTAAAGAGTTTGCCAATCGGGCCTTCGCGGGTAGTCTCTGACGTCCGCCGGGAGGCAGGCTGAATTTGCCTCCCACCCGGCGCGTCCATCTGCCTGTTCGCGTGGATAAACCTAAACCCAACTATATTCGGGACGGTATTTTTATCGTCGTAGTGCTTCTTGCCGTGCTGTCGTTCGAGTTGTTTTCCGGCACCGGCGGCGAGGTTCGCACCTACAATGTCCCGAAGGAAAAACCGGCCCGCGCCGCTGCGCCCGGAGCCAAGCCGAATCCAAGTTCGCTGATCCAGTTTGCCAAGCCGGAGGACTGGATTGACAACACTGATGCGTCGGGGCTCGCGACTCTCTCTTTTGCACTGCCCGGGAATGCCGGAGTCAGTGCCATCCCGTTGCCAGCGCGGCTGGCGGAAAACCCGATGATCGTCAACATGTGGCGCGAGCAGGTGGGCCTTGGCCCGGTGGACGAAGCCTCGGTGAAAGGGCTCACCAAGCCGATTATGATCGGTGGCAGCACGGGCCGGCTGTTTGACTTCGCCGGCACCAAGCCGCTCGCGGGCCAGGATGATCCACAGCGTATCGTCTCCGCATCAGTCGTGCTTGGCCAAGTCGGCTGGTTTTTCAAGTTGTCCGGCTCAGCCGGCGCGGTCGAGCCTCAGTTCGCCGCCTTCACGAATTTTATCGCAACGCTCACGTTCCGACCGGCGGCAAGCGAGGTGAACTTTGATAAAATAATGGCGGAGGCACGGCAGGCCAATCCGCCACCGCCCGCACCCGCCGCTGTTGGCCCGTCGTGGACCAAGCCGGCCGGTTGGGCCGAGCAGCCGCGCACCGCCATGCGCCTGGGCAATTTCACCGCCGGGGGCGGCCAAGCGGAGATCACGGTGATGACGTTCCCCGGCGACGTCGGCGGACTGTTGGCCAACGTCAACCGCTGGCGCGGCCAAGCGGGACTGTCGCTGGTTGATGCCGCCGGCTTGGCCAAGGCGACGGAGCAAGTGAGTGTCGCCGGCACGCCGGCCACGCTGGTCGAGGCCATCGGCGCCGCCAACGGTTCGCTGAGCGTGTATCACCCGGCGGACGGCCAGACGTGGTTTTACAAAATGAGCGGGCCGAGCGATGTTGTCACCGCCGAGAAAGGCGCGTTCATGGAATTCGTCCAGTCCATCCGGTTCCCGAAACCGTAAATCGCGATGCTGTTGCTCAAGCCGTTTGTCCAGTTTTGGTGCTCGTTGCGCCTGACCGTGGCCTGCCTCGTCGGGGCGCTGGTGCTGGTGTTTGTCGGCACGCTGGCGCAGGTGGATCAAGGGCTTTACGACGCGCAGAAAAAATATTTCCGTAGCTATTTTCTCGTGCCGGAAAGCATCGGCGGCACGGGCTGGGCGCAGATCCGGGTCGGCAGTTCGCAGTGGATGCCGCCGGTGCATTGGAACGAAATCGAGGGCTCGCAGATCAGCCTGCTCGATTTTGAGGCGGAACACGACGGCCAGCGGGCGGCCATCTCGGTGACCAAGCTGGCCAAGAATGCCGGCGGGTTGCTGGCCAACGTCAACCGCTGGCGAAATCAGATTGGCCTCGAGGAAATTAAGGATCTGCAGCTTGAGTCGTTCGTAGTGGACGGCAACCCCGGAAAGTTCGTCGAGATGAACGGCACACGGGACGGCAAGCCGGCCACGACGCTGGGCGTCATTCACACCATCACGTATCGCACGCTGCCGGAGACGTGGTTTTACAAGATCACCGGCGACACTGCTGCAGTGATGAAGGAGAAGGACGCCTTCCGTGACTACGTGCGGTCGGCCCGCTACCCGGTGATGTTCAAGTTTCCGTTCGTCGGCGGTTACCTCCTGGGCATCACGCTGCTGGTCAACCTGCTCTCGGCGCACTTCCAGCGGTTTACGTTTTCCCGGAAAAAGATCGGCATTTTCATGACGCACGCCGGGCTGATTTTCATGCTGCTCGGCCAATTGGTCACCGACAAGTTTCAGGTCGAAAGCAACCTCCGACTCGAGGAGGGCCAGACCAAGGGCTACTCCATCAGTGGCAACGAGTGTGAGCTGGTGATCATCGACAAAAGCCAGCCGAACACGGATACCGTCGCCTCCATCCCGGCGGAGACGCTCGGCAAAAACAAAACCTACCGGGCCGACAAACTGCCATTCGAGGTGAAAGTGCTGGACTACTACACAAACTCCGACCTTGTCCAGTTAGGCCAGGGGCAGCCAAACAAAGCCACGCACGGCAAGGGACTCGAGTTGGCAACGATCGACAAGGAATCGGTCACCTCGCTCGAGGAGGTCAACTTCCCCGGCGCGTATATCCAGCTCCGATCCACCGATGGCACAGACCTCGGTGAGTGGATGGTCTCAGCGCTGTTCGGTGCGTTGCGCAAACCGATCCCCGAGCAGATCTTTGAGCACGGCGGCCGGCAATACGAGTTGGCCCTGCGCTTCAAGCGCTACTATACGCCGTACGACATCGAGTTAATCGACTTTAAGCACGACAAGTTTCAAGGGACGGAAAAGGCGCGTAACTTCTCCAGCCTGGTTATCTTGCGGGACCGAGCCACCGGGGCTGAACGCGAGGTGAACATCTGGATGAACCACCCACTCCGCACCCACGGGAAGACTTACTTTCAGGCCAGCTTCGACCCGGAAAATGATCGGGCAACCGTCCTGCAGGTCGTGCGAAACCCCGGCTGGGTGACGCCGTATATCTCCTGTGCGCTGGTCGGCCTTGGGCTGCTCATTCAGTTTTTGACACACCTGTTTTCGTTCAACAGAAAACGAAAGGCTGCCGTATGAAAAAACTGTCCGTCCCGGTCGTTGTCGTCGTGGTCGTGGCCTTGTGGGCCTTGATGGGGTTGGTGCGCATACCAAAAGTCGCCAGCGAACAGCCAGATATTTACGGCTTCGGCCAACTACCGGTGCTGCTCGACGGACGCATTCAGCCGATCGACTCCACCGCACGCAACGCCATGCAGGTCATCCGCCACAAGTCCACGGGGCGCTACGCCCGAAACGGCGGCGAGGTGAAAACCATCCCGGCGATCGAGTGGCTGCTCGAGCTGGCGGCCAAGCCGGATGTGGCCCTCACCCGGCCGGTGTTCCGCATCGACAACGAGGAAATCAAGGACAACCTCCGCTTGGCCAAGGACGAAAAACATTTCTCGGTAAACAACATCACCGCCGGCAACAACCTCGAACGCCTAGCCCGAGAGAGCGGGCGCATCCACTCCAAGGACGCCTCTCTGCGCACGCCTTACGAAAAATCGCTCAAGGCCGTCGCCGACTCGCTGTTGATTTACCAGCGCTTGGCCAAGAGCTTCCGGCCGCAACACTCGACCAACTTCGTCGCTGAACTGGCCCAACTCGAGGCCATTTTCCCAACCGGCATGGCTGCCATGCGGGCACACGAAAGCAATGCCGAACACAACGAGGACGAGCATCACCAGTTTTCAGGATTAATCGAAACGCTGATCGATCCCAGCATACGCGACGGCGACCGGAGCGGTGTGATGTTTTGGCCACGAATCATCCCGGTCGACAAGTCCTGGCAATCTCTCAGCACTAATCTTCTGAGTAGCATCAGCACAGCAGCCTCAGCCGAGAGCGACTGGAAAATTCAGTTTCATCCGGCAACCAAAGCCTACGCTGGGATGATCTCCGCCTATGCAAAAAACAACGCCGCCACGTTCAACGCCAAGCTCCGGGAGTATCAAGATTACCTCAAGAACAACGGCTTCACCATCGAACTCAGCAAGACTGGCAAGGAGTTCGCCTTCAACAACTTCGACCCGTTTTACAAGTGCGAAATCCTTTACGTGCTGGCTTTCCTGTTGGCCTGCTGCGGCTGGCTGTCCCCGGCCAAGTGGCCGAACCAAACCGCCTACTACCTGATCGCTTTTGCCGCAGTCATCCACACGTCCGGATTGATTTTCCGCATGTGGCTTGAGGGCCGTCCGCCGGTGACTAACCTTTACTCCGCTGCGGTGTTCGTTGGCTGGGGCGCGGTGATTCTCGGGCTGATTTTGGAACGCATCTACCGGGACGGCATCGGCAACGTCGTCGCCAGCTCGGTCGGCTTTGTAACGCTGCTCGTCGCCGGCGGACTCTCACTCAGCGGCGACACGATGGAGATGTTGCAGGCCGTACTAGACACCAATTTCTGGCTCGCAACACATGTGGTGATCATCACTATTGGCTACGCCGCCACCTTCGTCGCGGGCTTCCTCGCAATTGTTTATGTGGTGCGCGATTTCGTCGCCAACCGGGTGCCGTTCGACAAGGCGAATCGCTCATCCCTCACAAAGATGATTTACGGCATCGTCTGTTTTGCAACGCTGTTCAGTTTCGTCGGCACGGTGCTCGGCGGCATCTGGGCGGATCAGTCGTGGGGCCGCTTCTGGGGTTGGGATCCGAAGGAAAACGGCGCGCTCATGATCGTCATCTGGAACGCCGCCATCCTGCACGCGCGCTGGGGCGGGCTGATCCGCGAGCGCGGGCTCGTCGCCATGGCGATCTTCGGCAACGCCGTCACTGCCTGGTCCTTCTTCGGCACGAACATGCTCGGCATCGGGCTGCATTCGTACGGCTTCATGGACAAGGCGTTTGCCTGGCTGATGGTGTTTGTGTTCGTGCAGATCGTGATGCTGACCGGCGGCCTAATGATCGGCACGCTTGGCCAAGCGGGTAAACCGGTCGTCCAAAAAAGTGGCCAAGCCGCGATTGGCCTGCCACCGGTAGCTCAGCTCGTCATCGAGGCGCTTGTGATCGTCGCCAGCTTCGCCATCACGATTTTCTACCTGCTGAAGGCGCTCGGAATCTGGCTTTGATCAGGCCAAGCCGCAGTTTTTGCGGGCGCGGTCGAGGACGATGGTTGCCCGGGCGCGGGCTTTATCGGCACCGTCCCTCAGGACTTGGTTGACGTGGTCCAGATTGCTTTCCAACTCAGCCCGCTTGGCCCGCGCTTCCGCAAAGTATTCCCAATAATGCTCGAACAGCGCCTTTTTCAGGTCGCCGTAGCCAAGCCCACCGGTGCGCAGGCGCTCCTCCCAGTCACCGGCCACGTCTTCCGGCGCGACTAGGCGAAAAAGCTGCACGGCGATGTTTTTGTCAGCATCCGGCTTGGGTTCCTCCGGCGGTCGACTGTCCATCACGAGGCGCATGATGGTTTTGCGCAGCGGCTTTTCGTCGCCGAAAATGTCTATCGTGTTGCTGTAGCTCTTGCTCATTTTTTGGCCGTCCGTGCCGGGCACCACCGCCACCGAGTCGCGAATCTTCGGCTCGGGAATGACGAAGGTCTCGCCGTAGGCCTGGTTGAACTTGATCGCGATGTCGCGCGTCACCTCGACGTGCTGTTTTTGGTCGCGGCCGACCGGCACGACGTTCGAGTCGTAAATTAAAATATCCGCCGCCATCAACACCGGGTAGGCGAACAGCCCGTGGTTCGGGGAGAGACCCTTGGCCAGTTTGTCCTTGTAGCTGTGGCAACGCTCGAGCAGCCCCATCGGCGTGAGCGTCGTCAGCAGCCAAGTCAGCTCGCACACCTCCGGCACATCGCTTTGGCGAAAGAACACTGACTTGGCCGGATCGAGCCCGCACGCGAGAAAATCCAGCGCAACGTCGAGCGTGTTTTTGCGCCGTTCGTCGGCGTCGAACACCGACGTCATCGAGTGATAGTTCGCGATGAAATAATACGCCTCGCCCTGCAGCTGCAGCTCGATCGCCGGACGCATCATGCCGAAGTAGTTGCCGATATGCAGCGTCCCCGACGGCTGGATTCCCGATAAAATAATCATCAACTTCCGAAAAAAACCTCCAAGCACCCGGCCAAGCGTGAGAACCCCCAGCCGGCAATTGCTTCTTTCAAAAAAACCGGCCAAGTTCCTAACGCCTTCGGGCGCGGCGTCAATGCAAATCAACGAGGACAGAGACTGGGAGGCCCTCTATCAGGCCAACGACACCTTTTGGGATCACGGCGAGGCCTCGCCCGGTTTGGTCGATTACTTGGCCGCGGACCCGGCGCTGCCGCCCGCCCAGGCGCTCGTCCCCGGCTGTGGCAGCGGCCACGACGCCCGTGCCCTGGCCAAGGCTGGCTGGTCAGTTACCGGGCTTGATCTCGCCCCAAGCTCCGTTCCCCTGGCCAAGCGCCTGGCCGACGAGGAGGGGCTCGCAATCGACTACCGCGTCGGCGATTTTTTGAGCGACGAGCCGCATCAGCCATTCGATCTCTTGTTCGAGCACACGCTGTTTTGCGCCATCCCGCCGACGCGGCGCAGCGACTACGTGCAGGCCCTGCGCGGCTGGCTCAAGCCGGGCGGGCTCTACCTCGCCGTCAACTATATGATCACCGATGACAACGGCGAGCCGCCGTTCAGCACAACAACCGCCGAACTGGACGCGCACTTCGGGGAGCCGTTCGAGCTGCTCCGCCGCTGGACGCCGCGCTCATACGAAAGCCGCGAAGGAAAGGAACTGATGAATGAATGGAAAATGAAGGGTTAAAAGTTTTCAATTTTCTGTTTTCAGTTTTCAGAAAAACTGCCGGGCTGCTGCTCGTCACTGGCCTGGGCTTGGCCAACAGCACGGCGCTCGAGTGGAGCGCCGAGGGCGGCCACCGCTGGGCCAAGCTGGCCGACCCCGGCAACGGCAAACCCGGCTTCACGTTGATGCCCCCGAAACAGACCGGCGTGCAATTCACGAACACCCTCTCGACAGCGATTCTCATCGGGAACAAGAATCTGCTGAACGGCTCCGGCGTCGCGCTCGGTGATTACGACGACGACGGCCTGTGCGACATTTACCTCTGCCGGCTCGATGGCGACAACGTCCTCTACCGCAACCTCGGCGACTGGCGATTCAAGGACGTCACCGCCGCCAGTGGCACCGCATGTCCGTCGCAGTTTTCCACCGGGGCCGTTTTCGCCGATGTCGATGGCGATCACGATCTTGACCTGCTGGTCACCGCCATGGGCCAGCCCAACCGTCTCTTCCTCAACAACGGCGACAGCACGTTCGCCGACGCCACCGCGACCGCCGGTATCGGCACGCGCTACGGCAGCAGCTCGATCGCCCTGGCCGACATCGACAACGACGGCGACCTCGATTTGTACATCGTCAACTACGGCGCGAAGTCTGTTCTGAAGGACGGCGGCAAGCTGGACATCGTCCGTGAAAACAACCGGCTCACCGTGCGCGGCCCTTACGCGAACCGGATCAAGTTCATCGGCAACGAGATGTTTGAATTCGGCGAGCCGGACGAGTTTTACCTGAACGACGGCGACGGCCGTTTCACCCTGCTGGAATGGGCCGATAGCCGATTCAAGACCCACGACGGAGAGCCTCTCGCTGAGCCGTACCGGGATCAGGGTTTGAGCGCGATTTTCCGCGACATGAACGGCGATCACGCGCCGGATTTGTTCATCGCCAACGACGGCTTCACCGAGGATCGCTGCTGGATCAATGACGGCTCCGGGCGCTTCCGCGAAATCTCCCCGCTCGCAATCCGGCAGCTCAGCTACTCGGCGATGGGCGTTGACTTTGCCGACATCAACCGCGACGGACACGATGACTTTTTCGTCGTCGAGATGCTCAGCCGCAGTCACGAGCGACGCCTCACGCAGCAAGGCACGGTTCCCGGCTCGAGTATCGCCCCCGGCAATTTCACCCACCAGCCGCAGAGCCGGCGAAACTGCCTTTACGTCGCACGCGGCGACGGCACCTACGCCGAGATGGCGTACTTCTCCGGCGTGGCTGCTTCCGAGTGGTCGTGGAGCAGCATCTTTCTCGACGTCGACCTCGACGGCTGGGAGGACATTCTCATCACCAACGGTTTCGAGTTCGACACGGACGACCTCGACACACAGGCCCGCATCAGCCGGCTCGGCAACCTGGGAGTGGCGCAGAAACGGAAAACCATTTTTTTGTTTCCGCCGCTCGACACGCCCAATGTCGCCTTCCGCAACTTGGGCAACTTGCGCTTCGAGGAGGTTGGCGCCAAGTGGGGCTTTGACGACAAACACGACGGTAACGGCATGGCGCTCGGCGACTTTGACAACGATGGTGACCTCGACGCCGTGGTCAGCTGCCTTAAAGGCCCGGCGTTGCTCTACCGCAACAACGCCGTCGCGCCCCGAGTCGCCGTCCGCCTGGCTGGCAGCGGCAAAAACACCGAGGGCACTGGTGGCCGCATTCGTGTCATCAGCGCGCTTGGCCAAGAGCAGCAGTCGCAGGAAATCATGAGCGGCGGTCGCTACGTCAGTGGCGACCAGGCGAGGCGCACCTTCGCTGCCCGAACTGACAAGCCTTTCACCATCGAGGTCGATTGGCGTGACGGCACCCGCACCGCGTTGGCCAACGCGAAAGCCGGGCGGCTGTACGAAATCCGCCAAACAGGCAGGCAGCTGATTCGGCCGAAAAACGAAGTAAAACAGCCGTTTTTTGCCGATTTGAGCGCCCAGCTTGGCCATGAACATAAGCCCTCGGAGCGGAACGATTTCGCGATTCAGCCCGCGCTGCCGTTCCGTCTGGGCCGCTCAGGCCCGGCCTTGGCCACCGCAGACATCGACGGTGACGGTGACCGGGACTTGATCATTACCGACACCTCCGACGCCCGGTTAACTTTCCTGCTGAATGATGGCAACGGCGTTTTCGCTGAGTCGCCGAACTCGCTGCCTGTCGGCGGAACCGGCGTTGTTGTTTTCGACGATGGCCAAGCGCAACGACTGCTGCACCTCTCAGAGCCGCCGACGCTTTACTCGATGGCCAACGGCCAACTGCGCCTGGCCAAGCGCTTGGCTTTCGACGGCATGCCGAGTTGTGCGGCCGCGCTTGATGCCGATGGCGACGGCGACACGGACCTATTCATCGGCGGCAGTTCATCGCTTGGCCAATTTCCCGTCGCCTCCCCGTCTCAGTTATTTTTAAATGACGATGGCAATTACACCGCCTCACGCTTGGCTGATGTCGGGCTCGTGAGCGGTTGTGCAACCGGCGACATGGATGGCGACGGGGATACCGACTTGGTGCTTGCCTGTGAATGGGGCAGCTTGAAGTTGCTTCTCAACGACGGCGGCAAGTTCACCGACGCGAGTGCGGCGTGGGGCTTGGCCAAGTTCACTGGCCTGTGGCACGGCGTGGCGGTGGCGGATTTCGATGGCGACGGAAAACCGGACATCGCCGCGAGCAACGCCGGGCGCAACACGGCGTACGAATTGTACCCGCTGCCGGTGCGGTTGTTTTATGGCGACGCCAACGGGGACGGTATGATGGAACTGGCTGAAGCCTTCTCCGACACAAAAACGAAACAGTGGAAACCAATTCGCACACTGGAAGTGTTCGCCGAAACGTTTCCTCACATCCGGGGCACGATCACCCGCAACAAGACATTCGCCGGCGCATCGCTGCCGCAAATTATCGGCCCGGCATTTGGTGGCATGAAATCACTGGAAATCACTGGTCTATCCAGCGCAGTTTTCCTCAACAAAACAGGGCATTTTGAGATGCGTCCACTGCCGGATGCCTCCCAGTTGGCGCCGGCGTTTGACCTGTGCACGGAGGATTTTGACGGCGACGGGGCGGTCGATCTGTTCCTCACGCAAAACGCCTTCGGAGTGCCTGAGCGCACCTCGCGTTATGACAGCGGCCGGGGCCTTTTGCTGCGCGGCGATGGCACGGGGAACTTCGCAGCCGTGCCGGCTTCCGAGAGCGGCATCGCCCTTTACGGTGAGCAACGCGGCGTGACCGCCGCCGACTTCAATAACGACGGGAGAGCCGATCTCGCCGTGGGTCAACGTGGCGCTGCAACGAGGCTTTTCATCAACCGCAAAACTGACTGAGGAAGGCGTGAAGTTTTCGGGGAGAAGACACAGGCTGTTCCCCTTCAATGGGATGAGCCGGGAACAGCGGGCATCGTGATTGGATGACAAATTGTTCTCAACCTGTTTTTGAGGCTCAGAAAGCGGCTCGAAAAAGTTGAAAAATAGTTCAATTTTATTGGTTTTTCTGCTTGCGAACCCCGAAAACCGCTCGTACAACCGAATCCCAGTGGTGCAGCACCACTACAAGGAGTAATAATAACCCGTACTATTAATAACGATATGGCAGACAAACCGTTGACTAAATCACAGATCTCAGCAGCTGTTGCTGAAGCAAATGGAATCACCAAGAAGGAGGCCACAGACTTGCTGGCCAATCTAGCCGACTTGGCACTCAAGAGCACCAAGGAAACTGGTGCCTTCACATTCCCAGGCATTGGGAAGCTCAAACTGGTAAATCGTCAGGCTCGCATGGGGCGTAACCCCGCCACCGGCGAAACGATCCATATCCCAGCGAAGACTGTCGTGAAGTTTGCCGTGGCCAAGGCCGCGAAGGACTTTATCGCCAGTACTCCCGCTGCCTCTTGAGGATTAACTCATTCCCATGAAAAGCGCCCGCGTTTGCTGGGCGCTTTTTTTGTACATCGATGGAGGCAAACAAAACAAAAATCGCCATCGTCGGCTGCGGTGCCGTGGGCAGTTATTATGGGGGTAAACTGTGCCAGACAGGTCGCGACGTGCATTTTTTGCTCCGCTCCGACTACGAGGTTGTTCGAGAAAACGGCGTGCAAATCCAAAGCCTAAACGGCGATTTTCATGTCCGCCCAGTCGCCGCCCAGTCGCCGGGGGAAATCGGCCCGTGCGATCTCGTCATCGTCGCCTTGAAGTCCACGGCGAACCATTGCCTCGGCGAACTGCTGACGCCCCTGGTCGGCAAGCATACCGCCCTGCTGACACTCCAAAACGGCTTGGGCAACGAGGCTGCACTGGCGGAACTGTTCTCGGCCCAGCCTGTCTTCGGCGGCATGTGCTTTGTCTGCCTCAACCGCACCGAGCCCGGCGTGATCCATCACATCGCCCACGGCAAGATCGTCCTCGGACGCCACGGTGGTTCGCCGGATGAGTTGACCGCCGCGATCGCCGAGCTCATCCGCTCGACCGGCATCCCGGTCGATGTCTCGCCCGACCTCGAAAAGGCGCACTGGGAAAAGTTGGTCTGGAATATCCCGTTCAACGGTCTCGGTGTCGCCGGTGCGGCGGGACTCGACGCCACACTCGTCGGGTGGCTCGTCCCCAGCCAACCCATCGGCCCCTGCCTCGCCACTGACGCCTTGCTCGACAACGGGCCCTGGGAGCAACTTGTCACGGAACTGATGGACGAGGTCATCGCCTCCGGCTGTGCGCTTGGCCACGACCTCTCGCCCGGCCTTGGCGAGCATCAGCGCAACCGCACACGCGTCATGAAGGCTTACCTCTCCTCGACGCTGATCGACTTCGAGCGCGGCCTGCCGCTGGAACTCGATGCCCTCTTCCGCCTGCCGCTTGGCCGGGCGCAGGCCGCCGGTGTCGAGACCCCGCGCCTGGCAGCGCTTTGTGATCTGCTTGCGGAGTTGGATAATCGACGAAAAGACTCGGGATTGGACGCTGCCTGAGTCACAATTCGCCGCACCGAAATGCGCCTATTTTCCTTAATTTTTATGACATTCGCCGCCTTTGCCGCGCCAGCACTTGGCCAAGCGGATACACGGCCCAACATTGTTTTCATCATCGCCGACGACCTCGCATGGGACGACCTCGGCTGCACCGGCAACCCCGGCGTCCGCACGCCGAACCTCGACCGCTTGGCCAAGGGCGGCATGCGCTTCACCAACGCCTACCTGACGATCAGCTCGTGCAGCCCCAGCCGGGCCAGCATCATCACCGGCACCTACCCGCACCAGACCGATGCCGAGCAGCTTCACTGGCCGCTGCCGGCCGACCGGCTGACGTTCGTCGAGTTGCTCAAAGCCTCCGGCTACTGGACTGCGGCGGCCGGCAAGTGGCATCTGGGCAACGCAGTGAAGGATCGCTTTGACGAGGTCCGCGAGGCCGACGTGTCCGGCTTTCAACTGCCCACCGGCGAGGCGGCCAAGGCTGGAAAGATTGTGCAGAAGGCAGTCGGCGATGCGCGCAGCGGCTGCGATCAATGGGTGCCTGTGCTCAAGGCGCGGCCAACGGACAAGCCGTTTTTCCTGTGGCTCGCCGCGCTCGATCCGCACCGCGACTACGACGAGGGCATCCTTGAGCAGCCACACAAGCCAGGGGATGTTCGCCTGCCGCCGTATGTCGCCGATACGCCTGGGTCCCGTCGCGACTACGCGCTGTACTACGACGAGATCACACGGCTCGACCGTTTTGTCGGCGGCGTGATGGCCGAGCTGAAAGAACAGAACGTCGCCGACAACACGTTCGTGCTGTTTATCAGCGACAACGGCCGGCCGTTCCCCCGTGACAAAACGACGCTTTATGACAGTGGCATCAAGACGCCGTTCATTGTGCACTGGCCAGGGCGTGTTGGCGCCGGCAGCCGCTGTAATAGCCTGCTCAGTTCGGTCGACATCGCGCCGGCGTTCCTGGAACTGGCCGGTTTGTCGACGCCGAAGGTTTTTGAGGGGAGCAGTTTCCTGCCGTTGTTGCGCAATCCGCAACAGGGCATTCGCGAGTTCGTGTTCGCGGAACGCAACTGGCACGACTACGAGGATCGCGTCCGCGCAGTCCGCAACAGGCGCTTCAAGTACATCCGCAACTTTTACAACGACCTGCCCAACACACCGCCGGCGGACGTCGTGCGCTCGGTGGCCTACCGAGAAATGATCCGGCTGCGCGACGAGGGCAGACTTGTCGATGCACAAAAAAACACCTTCATCCAGCCGAGGGCCAAGGAGGAGTTGTACGACACACAATCCGATCCGTTCGAGTTGAAGAACCTCGCCGGTGACCCCGCACAAGCCAGGCGGCTGAAACGGTTCCGCAGCGCCTTGGCCAAGTGGCAGAAAGAGACGGGGGACACCAAACCCAGATTTCGCACGCTCGACGAGTTTGGCCGGGAAGATGGCCAGGCGCTGCCGGTGCGTGAACGGCCCCGCCCCGACAAGGCCGAAATGACCCGGCGCCTCGAGGCGCATTACCGCAAACAGGCCAATTGACCGCGCGCTTGGCGAAGCGGAAAACGGCTGGCCAAGCGGCTGTTTTTGCGGAACTCTCTCCGCCACCTATGAATTCTCTTATCCGAACTTCTCTATTCAGCGGGCTGATCAGCGCATTGGTGCTTGGGCAAATCTCACCGAACCAGGTTTCCGCCGCCGACAAGCAACCTCCGAATGTCGTTGTCATTTTCATCGACGACATGGGCTACGCGGACATTGGCCCGTTCGGGGCCGAGGCGTATCCCACGCCCCACCTCGACCGCATGGCCAAGGAGGGGCGCAAGTTCACCGACTTTTATGTGACCCAAGCCGTTTGCAGCGCGTCACGGGCGGGGCTGCTCACCGGCTGCTACAACGTACGCGTCGGCATCTTCGGCGCGTTGGGGCCCAGCGCCAGGCACGGCATCAACGCCGGCGAAATGACGCTTGCCGAGGTCTGTAAACAGAAGGACTACGCCACTGCCATCTACGGTAAATGGCATCTTGGCCATCACAAACAGTTTCTGCCGATGCAGCACGGGTTTGACGACTACTTCGGCCTGCCGTACTCGAACGACATGTGGCCGTACCATCCCGGCGTGTTGCATCTGCCGATGGAACAGCGCCTCAAACGCTGGCCGCACCTGCCGCTCATCGACGGGAACGACGTCGTCAACGCACAAGTGTCCGGCAAGGAACAGGAACAGCTCACCACGCAATACACCGAGCGCGCCGTGTCGTTCATCGAGAAGAACAAGGACAATCCATTCTTCCTCTACGTGCCGCACTCGATGGTGCACGTGCCGCTGTATGTTTCCGAAAAGTTCAAGGGCAAGAGCGGCGCGGGCCTGTTCGGCGACGTGATGATGGAGGTGGACTGGAGTGTCGGCCGGATCCTCGATACGCTCCGCAAAAACAAGCTCGATAAAAACACGTTCGTCATCTTCACCGCCGACAACGGCCCGTGGCTCAGCTACGGCGACCACGCCGGCTCGGCCGCGCCGCTGCGCGAGGGCAAGGGAACGATGTTCGACGGCGGCTGCCGCGAGAGCACGCTGATGTGGTGGCCCGGCACCATCCCGGCCGGCAGCGTCTGCAACACGCCGGCGATGACCATCGACATTTTGCCGACCGTCTCCGAGTTGATCGGGGCCAAGCTGCCGAACCATAAAATCGACGGCAAAAGCATTGTGAACCTCGTCAAGGGCACCAGCGACCAAAGCCCGCAGGAGGCGTACTATTTTTATTATGGCAAACAGTTGCAGGCCATTCGCTCCGGCAAATGGAAGCTCCACTTTCCGCACGGCTACCGCACCATGGCCGGCCAGCCCGGCGGCAAGGACGGCATCCCAACGGCTTACACCCAGGCCAAGATCGGCCTGTCGTTGTTCAATCTCGAGAAGGACGTCGGCGAAACGACGGACGTGAAGGCCCAGCATCCGAAGGTGTTGGCCAAGCTGCAGTCGCTTGGCCAGGCGATGCGCGAAGAACTCGGCGACCAAGGCCAAAAAGGCAGCGGCCAACGCGAAGCAGGCCGCTTGACCAAGCGCTGAATCGCCAGTGGCCGATCGATCAACCATCCCGTTCGGGGCACGGTTTTGGCGGCTTTGGCGGCCGGTTTGGCGGTTGCGCCACAAGGCCAACGGGATGCTCTTCCCGGCGCTGCTGTTGTTCTGGGTGATGCTGCTCATCAGCCCGTACATCGTCATAAACCGAATGGCGGCTTGGGCGGAGCACACACCGATCAGCGCGGAAGCCATCGACCAGCGGGACACGCTCAAGGTTTCGCAGCAGGACGATCGCACGGTGTGGGATCCGAAGTTGTTTTTTCGCGACAGCGAAGGCCGCTTCCTCGACTACAAAATCCCGGCCATCGACTGGACGATCTGGTTTTACCTCACGCTTTTCGGCTACTACTTCGCATTTTTTGCGGCGCAAAAAAATGACCGGGGCCGGGCCGAGTCGCTGGTGATGGCTCAGACCTGGGCGGTGTCGAGCTGGATCGCCTACCCGATCTTCGCCGTGTTGCCGGCACACATCAACATGCGCTGGCAGTTGGGCGAGATGGAGGGAATCTACGGCTTTGTTTACAAGGCGTTCCACTCCCTCGACGAGCCGTTCAATGCCTGGCCGTGCCTGCACATCGCGCAGAGTTTCATTATTGCCGTGGCGTTGTCGCGCTGGTGGCGGCAGCGCAAATGGAACTGGGCGGTGTGCCTGCTTTGGCCAGCATGGCTTGGCCTGTTCATCAGCGTGATGACCACCAAGCAGCATTTTATCTGGGACTCGATCACCGGCGCGCTGCTGGGCGTGGGCGTGTGGCTGGCGATCATGCGGCCCGGCTTCCGGCATCTCGACAGCGTGGCCGACGACGATCTGCCCTTGGCCAAGCTGGGCTAAAAAAAGTGGCCGCCGGCAGGGGATGGGTGTGGAGGTTGCCGACGGCCGACGACCCGCGGCTGGGATGGGAGGGGGATGCCACGGATCGCTGAACGCCAAAGCTACCCCGATTTTCCCCTAAAGCAACCTAAAAAACACCCAGCGAGTCGGGCTCAAACTTCAGCAGTTGCAGCTTGGCCAACGCCGGTCTTGGCCTCTAGATGGCGGAGCATGCTCTCGAAAACCCGGCGGCCGTCGTCCGCGCCGAGGACGTTTTCGCTGGCCCGCTCCGGGTGGGGCATCATGCCGCAGACGTTGCGGCCTTCGTTGCAGATGCCGGCGATGTTGAGCAGCGAACCATTGGGGTTCGCCTCGTCGGTCAGATCGCCGGTCTCGGTGGCGTATTGGAAAAGGATTTGGTCGTCCGCCCGCAGCTTGGCCAAGGCCTCATCGTTGGCAAAGTAACAGCCCTCGCCGTGGGCGATCGGCACGCGCAACAGCCTGCCCTCCGGCACCTCGCTGGTGAACGGCGAGTCAGCGGTTGGGATCTTGAGGAAAATGGTCTCGCAGCGAAACTGCAGTGAGCGGTTCCGCACCAGCGCCCCCGGCAGCAGGCCGGTCTCGCACAAAATCTGAAAGCCGTTGCAGATGCCGATGACCAGTCCGCCGGCGTTGGCGAACGCCTTCACGGCATTCATCACCGGGCTGAACTGCGCAATGGAGCCGGTCCGCAAATAGTCGCCGTAGCTGAAGCCGCCCGGCACCACCACGGCGTCGGCGTCACCAATCGATTCCTCCTTGTGCCAGAGGTAGTCGGCGTCCTGCCCGAGGACGTTGCCCAGCACGTGGACGCAGTCCTGATCGCAATTTGAGCCGGGAAACTGGAGGACAGCGAAGCGCATCCGGGGTTACTCGATGGTGAAGTGGTAATCCTCGATCACCGGGTTGCTGAGCAGCTTGTGGCACGCCTCGTCGATCTTCGGCCGCCACGACTCGGCGTCGCCCTCCAGTTCGATCTCGATGTATTTGCCGACGTGAACGGCCTTAACACCGTCGTAGCCCATGTGCTCCAGCGCGGTCTGCACCGTCTTGCCCTGCGGATCGAGCACGGCTTTCTTGGGTGTGATGACAATCTTGGCTTTCATTCCCTGCACACGCCAGGCGCGGCCAAAGGCAGTGTCAGGCCAAGCGCGACAGTGAACCAGTTTATTTTGTTCACAGCCGGAAATTCACGCCTAGCCAAGTTTTGCTTTCCCCCGGCCAAGCGCTTGGCCAAGCTCTCCGCATGAAGCTCTCCTTCCACGGCGCGGTCCGGACGACGACCGGTTCCCGGCATCTGCTCGAGGTCAACGGCGCGCGGCTGCTGCTCGACTGCGGCCTGTATCAGGGCAAGCGGCAGGAATCGATCGATCGCAACCAGCAGTTTCCGTTCGACCCCAAGTCGGTGGACGCCGTCATCCTGAGCCACGCGCACATCGACCACATTGGCAACCTGCCCAACCTCCACAAGCAGGGTTTTGCGGGGAATGTTTACTGCACGTTCGCCACGCGCGACCTCGCGGCGATCATGCTCGAGGACTCAGCGCGAATTCAGGTCGCCGACGCAGCGTACGTCTCGAAGAAGCACAAAAAGAAGGGCCTGCCGCCGGTCGAGCCGCTTTATTTGCCGGAAGACGCCGAGAGCGCGGTGCGGCAGTTCGTCTCGCTTGGCTATGAGCGGCCGATCCCGGTGGCCAACGGCGTGACGCTGACCTTCCGCGACGCCGGGCACATCCTCGGCTCGGCACAGGTCATCCTCGACATCGACGAAGGCGGCACGAAACGCCGGCTGCTGTTCAGCGGTGACATCGGCCGCGGCGACCACGCGATCCTGCGCGACCCGCAGCCGGTCGAGGATATCGACGTATTGCTCGTCGAGAGCACCTACGGCAACCGCGAGCACACGGCGCAATCCGGGCTGTCGGACGAAGTCGAGGCGCTGCTCGCCGGCACGCTGAACAACGGCGGCAAGGTGATCATCCCGGCGTTCTCGGTGGGCCGAACGCAACTGCTCGTTTACACGCTGCACCAGCTCGTCGAGGCCGGCCGGTTGCCGGGCTTCCCCATCTACGTGGACAGTCCGCTCAGCGTGAACGCCACCGAGGTTTTCCGGCTGCATTCCGAGTGTTTTAACAGCGACATCTACACGTTCCTGCGCGAGAAGGAGAACCCGTTCGGCATGGACAACCTGACGTATATCCGCAAGGCGTCCGAGTCGATCAAGCTCAACAGCCTCGACGGCCCGGCGATCATCATCAGCTCAAGCGGCATGTGCGAGGCGGGCCGCATCCGGCATCACTTGAAAAACCACATCAGCAACCCGGACGACCTCATCCTGTTCGTCGGCTACTGCGCCTACAACACGCTCGGCTCGGTGATCCGCGCCGGCATCGACCCGGTTTACATCTTCGGCGAACCGCACAAAGTGAAAGCCAAGATCGAGAGCTTCGACGGCTTCTCCGGCCACGCCGACAAAAGCGAGCTGGCCGACTACGTGAAAAGCCTCACCGGCGACATCAAAAAAATCTTCGTCGTCCACGGCGAGGAAGACTCGAGCCTGGCCTTCGCCGACACGCTCCGCCAACTCAAGCCAAGCGCAAAAGTCACCGTGCCGGAGCTGAACGAATCGTTTGAAGTTTAAGGCCAGGCGCTTGGCCAAGCGGAGTCACACCCGGAAGAGCACGCTCTCGCGGTTGAACCATTTCGCACAGAAAAACAGCAGCCCGCCCGCGATCAGGGTGCTGGAGGCGAAAATGGCCAGCAGCATGGTGTAGTCCATCGTGCCCTTGAGCAGCTCCTTCATCGCCAGCGAGACGTTGGTGATCGGCACCCACGCCCAGAACCAGTTCAACTCCACGCCGGGCAACATGGCGAGCGCGGCCGGGACGATCAGCACGATGCCAAACGGGGAAATCAGCGTGGAGGCCTCGGCGGAGTTTCGCGCAAAAATGGAGACGCTCAGCAGCAAGGCGGCGAACATGGCCGCGACCGGAATCAGCATCAGCGCCAGCAGCACCAAATCCAGCAAGTCAATCGACCCGATGAGCGTCCCGATGATCCCGCGCAACTCCCCCGCCTTGATGGCCAGCCATGTCCCGAGGCTGGCCAGGTTCAGCAGCACGGCGATGATGCCGCCGCAAAAAACCGCCAGGAATTTCCCGAGCACAACCTGATGCCGTGGGATCGGCGCCAGCAGCAGCGTCTCCAGCGTGCCCCGTTCCTTCTCGCCGGCACCGAGGTGGATCGCGGGATACACCACGCCCATGAAACAAAACGCGATGAAAAAATAAGGCACCATCCCGCCAATACGGTCGCCGATAACTTCGCGGATTTTGCCCGTGCCCTGTTTACGCAGGCGTACAGGCTCAAGTAGCGATTTCTGTTTTTGCCCCGGCGGCACGCCAAGCTTGGCCAAGCGGGCGGCGGTCAACCCGTCGTTGAATTTCTCCACCAAGTCCTGCACTCGATCCTCCACCTTGCTGCCCATCGACGCATTGTCAAAATGCAACTCGATCGACGCCTGTTCCTGACCGCTCAACTGGGCCGCGGTCTTCTCCGGGATCACGAGGCCGAAGTCAATCCTGTCCTCCCGAATGGCCGCAACCAACTCGTCCGGGGAGCCAAGCGTGACTTTTTTGAAACCATTCGCCGCCTCGAAAGTCTTAGCCAACTCCGGGGCAAACTCATCCCCAAAGACGACATACTCCAGCACTTCTGTTTTGGCTTCCTGTTCCTTCTTTATCACGAACCCTATCAACAGGTTCAGCAACAGCGGAACGACCACGATCGGAAGAACGATCATCAACAGCAGGGTTTTACGATCCCGCAGGACGTCCTTCATCTCCTTGAAAAAAACGGTTTGGAATCCAGCCTTCATGTTGTTGCTCCCTCTGTTTTTGGCCTGATGAGCCTGAGAAACGCCTTGTCCAAAAACGACTCACCGGTTTGCGAACGCATCGCATCGACGCCACCCTCGAAGCAGAGTTTGCCCTCGTGGATGATGACCACGCTGTCGCACAACTGATCCACCTCGTCCATGTGGTGGGTGGAAAACAGAACCGTTCGCCCCTCGCTTTTGCAGGCAGCCACGACCGTCAGCACCGACTCCGCGGCGGCCACGTCGAGACCTGTGGTCAACTCATCGAAAAGCAGGATTTCCGGGTCATGAATCAGCGCCCGTGCGATGGACACCTTTTGGCGCATGCCAGAGGAAAGCGTCTCGTTTCGTTGGTCGAGGAACCAACCCATGTCCAGCTTACGTGCCAGCGATCCGATGCGCTCGTCGAGCGCGGCGGCGGCCATGCCGTGCAGCTTGCCGTAGTAGCGCAGCATCTCGCGGGCGGTCAACCGGCCGTAAAGCCCCGTGTTGCCGGAGACGAACCCGATGCGCTTCCGGATCTCCAGCGGGTTTTTTGTGAGGTCTTCGCCATCACACAAAACGACACCCGAGGTGGGCTTCAGCGAGGTGGAGAGAATGCGCAGCAACGTGGTTTTCCCAGCTCCGTTTTGGCCAAGCAGCCCAAGCACCTGGCCGCGCCGCACACCAAACTCGATGCCGTCAATCGCGTGAAACCGCCGCCCCCTTTCACGAGGATCACGCTCCCCCCTCGCCCGCTTGCTGCAGGCGAGACGGAAAACTTTTGTCAGAGAGCTGACTTGAAGCATTGGGAATTCAATTTATAATGTGTTTTTATAAATTTTTGTGTTTCCCCAAGCCTTTGGTTACTGAGCGCTGAGCGCTTTTAGACGTTCGTCTGGGGTTTGGTAGGCGCGAGCGCGGAAAAGAAAATCAACGATGCTGCCCTCGTGCGGCTGGAGCCAGTTGAGCGCGATGGTGGGCAGTGGGCCGATGTTTAGGCGGTCGATGTTGGTCGCATCAGTGAGTTGCGCGGCCCATGCCTCGTCACTGGTGATGGCAGAGGCGACGAGGGTGCCGCCTATTTTTTCGATCATCTGTTCCTGCGGGCATTTAACCACACTAGTGAAAGGGAACATGTACTCGGTATTCGCCATTTTGAGGTCGGGCGAATCGCAGTGGAGAATGGTGGGCCGGATGTAATCGCAGCGCTCCATTTGCTCAAGGCGCGCGCCATGCTTGGCCGTGACATGCGTCGTGCCGGCCTCCTCGCAGCCTTCCTCGATCATGCCCCAAACCGCTTCGGCTTGGCCAGGCACAGTGAAGGCGGCGAGGCCGGCCTCTGGGTCAGTTGGATCTTTCACCTCGTACGGGCCAAGGCGCTCGGCGAGGGCTTCGGCGATTTCCTCTGTGTGGCGCGAGGCCCACACGCCAGAGCAGTTAATACAGCCACGTCCGCTGTTTTTGTAAATGCTGTCGGCCATGAGATCGAGATAGTCCTCCCATTGATCCACCACGTCGTCGCCCAACAAAATTTTGCTGTAGCCCGGACCGTGCACTTGCACCTGTTCGTTGCCGGAATAATTTTTCACCGTTTCCGTGCTGCCGAAAATCATCACGCGTCTGCAGCGCGAAACCGTCTCCGCGCCCATATCGCCGCCGCCGGGATAAATGCCGATGGCCTCCCGGGGCACGCCGGCCTCGGTGAAGGCAGCGAACATGCGGTAAGGCGTCCAAGGTTCCTGCGGACCGGGCTTGAGGACGAGACCGATTTGCATTGGAATGACCGGCATCCAAAGCGTGTGCACGCCGGGCGAGTTGCTGGGCAGCACCATGCCGAGCACGGGCGACTGCGCCTGATAGCTGATCGGCACGCCGCGTTCCTCCACGCCGAAGCCGCGCTGGAGAATTTCCAGATCCAGCCCGCGCGTGAGAGCGTCGAGGATTTGATCCATGTGATTCAGCACGAAATGGTTTTTCTCCATGTTGAATTTGCACATGTGCTCCGGCAGACCGGTGGAGGCGGATTGTTGCCGCGCAAAATCATCGGGCGTTTGCTCGCCATCACCGAGCGGCAGCGTCTCGTTGAGATAAAGGTCGCCGGCCTTTTTCATCATCTCCACGAGGTCCTTGATGGGGAACTCGCGCAGCACCTCGCGCGCGCGGCTGGCCTTGCGCATGTCGCGCGCGAGCAGACCGGGGTTGGCTTGGCCCACAGAAGCGAGCACCTCGCCGGTGCGGTGGTGGATGACCTCTTCAGTCTCGAGGCTCTCGTACGGTTCGCCCCAGCGTAAAACAGGAATGTTAATCATAATCGATTTCGGTTTGGATTTTAGTAAACCCCCTCGACGATTTTTTTTGTCAATGCGCCGAAGGGGCGCACTTCGGCGACGCCGTCCCACGGGTATTGCTCGATGGGTTCACGGCGGATGGCTTCGTCGCGCTCGAGGAAGCGCGGCATGAAAAATTCCTTGGTGAGCGTGGTCAACTCCACGCGGCCCCACTCGCCGTACTCGACCGGCGCGTCGGTTTTCGGATTCAGGACACGCATCAAGGCGCGCGGCTGCGGCGCGTAATAGGTGATGGAATATTTATCCTCGGCGGTGAGCGGCTTGTGTTTGGCGAGGCCCATCAGCGTGTTGCCGTAAGTGGGCACGAAACCGATTTTATTTTCCAGCAACTCCTCGCACAGGAAACGCGTGTACTGCGGATCCATCGTGGTGCCGCCGCAAAACACACCGCGAATGCCCGCCTCGTACAGGCTGCTGCCCTCGTCCTCGTAGCGCTCGGCGATGCTTTCCAGCAACTTCGGCGTGGTGAACAGCGCGCTCACGCTGCGGTTTTTCATGATCGTCGTGGCTTGGTCGACCACGTGTTCCATGTACGCCTTGGCTTGGTCAAATTGCTTCTCTTTGATGAGCCGCTTGACCCAACGCGGGTCGAGGTCCACAAAATAGCACGAGCACCCGCGCACATTGGCAAGATGCTCGATGGACAGCCGCAACCGCCGCGGGCCGGTGGGGCCAACCATCAGCCAATAGTGATCGCGCGGGAAGGCGGCGTCATCCAGCGTGTCGGAAAACTCGCTGTAATCCACCTTGTAATCATTCCAGCCAATGCGTTGCTTGGGCATGCCGGTGGTGCCGCCGGTTTCGAAAATGTTGAACGGCTTGCCCTTGAATTTGGCGGGCACCCATACTTCCGGCTGCTGGTCGCGCAGCCATTCGTCCTGAAAATTCCGGAACTTCGCCAGCAAATCGTCGAGGCACTTCACCTCCGCCGCCGGATTCCAGCCCGCGTCCTTCGCCCAATCCAGCCAAAACGGGCAACCCGTTTCCGGCGAGAAATGCCATTGCACAATCTCCGCCACATGCGCATCAAGCGCGGCTCGTGCCTCCTGAATTTGTGTGTCCAAATCAGCCATAAAAATTTGATTCGTTTGTGTGGAACTTGGCCAAGCGCGGTGTTCGGATCAGCCCTTGGCCGGGAAAAACTTGTCGATGGTCTCGCGGCTGGGCGGCTTGGTTGCCAGCGACACGCCGACCAGTGCCACCAACGAGGCGAGACAAATGAACGCCACCGGCATCACGCCCGCGATGAGGTACTCGCCGTGTTCCTTGACGCCGAACCATTGCTCGCCGACGGCGCGGCCAAGCGCGTCGTGGATGAACAACGACCATGTCACCACCGTGGCCAAGACGCTGGCAACGACCCCGGCCCGAGTCACTCGCTTCCAGTAAACAGCAGCAAACGCGATCGGGAACAACGCCGAGAACCCGCTGAAACACCATATGCCAAGATTGAAAACGCTCATCGGCTTGAAGATGGAAATCACGTAAGTGATCACGACGATGAACACGATAAAGCCGCGACCGAGCCAGACTTTTTGCGTGTCACTGAACCGATCCTTGCCGAATAGCGGCACGACGAAGTCGTTGGTGAACATGCTGCCGACGCAGACGAACTGCGAGTCGAGCGAACTCATGATCGCCGCCAGCACACCGGCGGAAAACAGCCCGATCAGCACCGGGTCGGCCATGAATTTTTTCACCATCATGCTAAGCACGGCGTTGGCGTTGGGCTCGCCGTTGGGCAGCTTCGGCACGAACAAGCTGCCGTCGGCGAACAGGCCCGCGCCCCAGATGCCGATCAAGATGCACGGCACCCAGACGATCATGATGCAGAGCGGATGGGCGATGACCGTCAGCCGGAATGCCTTCGCGCTCTTGGCCGTCAGCCAATGCTGGAACAGGTGCGGGAACATCCCGACGCTCAACGGCACCAGCATGTAACTCATGAAATGCGACGGCGTCATCACCCCCTCGCGGGCGAGTTTTTCCGGTGCGTGTTGCTTGACTATTTCGGACGCCTCGGCCAAGCCGCCGATGCCCTTGGCGATCACGATGAAGCCGACGAGGCCCATGACCATGAAGACAATCGTCTGGAATGTGTTCGCCCAAACGGCCGATCGCACCCCGCCGGAGAAGACGTAAAACAGGACGACCGAGCAGATCACCAAGCCGGTCAGCCAACCCGGCACCGCTCCATCGGCGAACGTCCCCGGGAACATCCCGCGCGTCACCCCGCCGATGTACACCCCCGCGCCGATCAAGCCGACCAGCAGATAAGGAATAATCAGCCCGGCCAAAATCGGGAACAGCAGATAGCCGAGACCCTTCGACTCGAAGCGATCGCGGAAAAACTGGATCTGCGTCACGTAACCGTATTTTTTTCCGAAGCTCCACATGCGGATGCCGACGAGGAAAAAACAGGCGGCGTGAATCAGCCCCGAGCTGGAGGCCATCAACCCGTACACGCCGATGCCGAGGCTGAACGCCTTGCCGGTGGAACCGACCAGCGCGAAGGCGGTCATCGTCGTGCCGAACACGCTCATCAGCAGCATGAACGGGCCGATCGAATGGCTCGCGACGAAGAAGTCTTTGCTCGAGCCGCGAAACAGCCGGCTCGAAACCAAGCCCAGCGCAAACAGCACGCACATGTAAATGCCGATGACGATCAGCGGCGTGCGCGATACCGGCTCGGCCGCCTGGCCAAGCGCGATCAACGGGGTGACGCTGCTCATTGCTCCCCTCCTGTTTCGTCACCGGACTCGGCCCACTGCTCGATGTCGCTTGGCCAAGCCCACTTGACGGCCATCGCCCACACACCGGCCGCCATGCACGAATACAGCGAGTGATAAAACAGGCCAACCGGCATAAATCCAAACACCAGTTCGCTGTTGTCCCACCACCAAACGTCCTGATGGATGACGGCCAACAAAATGACCAAACCGTATACAACTTTTTTCATGAGATGCGATTGGCCAAGCGCGGGTTACTTGGCCTTTTTTTGATCCGTGCCAGCCTTGGCCCGGGCCTCGTCGTGCAGCGCGTAGAGGTGCGACTGCGTCGCGACGTACAGCACGCCGTTGGCCACGACCGGCGTCGAGTAGATCGGCGCCGGGAAGTAGGTCTCGCTCAGCAACGTCATTTTTTTATCAGAAGCCAGCACGACAAAATCGCCGTCCTCGTCGCCGACGTACACTTTGCCGTCGGCCACGAGCGTCGAGCCCCACATGTGTGCTTTCATGTCGTAAATCCAATGTAATTCGCCGGTATCGGCGTCGAGGCAATGCACGTAGCCGGAGAAATCACTGACGAACAAAAGCCCGTTGCCGGGGTCGATCGACACGGTGGAAATGCTGCGCTTGATGCCCTTGTACGACCAGATCGCGCCGCTCTTGGTGATGTCGCCCGACTTCGTGGGGTCGAGGCAAACGAGATGGCCGACGCCCTCGCCGTGCTCGGGATCCTGCCCCGTCGCGATGTAAACTCTGTTGTTGTAAAAAACCGGTGTGGCGTTGATCTCGCTTGGCCCCTCGGCGGCCGGGTACTTGATCGCCTTGCCGTCCTCTTCCTTTTTGTACTCGGGCGGATTGGCGTCGAACCACCAAACCTTGCGGAGAAAATCGAGATCCTCGTCCTTGTCGTAAACCGGCTTTGGGTTGAAGGCGTAACAAATACCGTCGCCGCCGCCGAAAAACAGTTGGCCCTGCCCGTTCACCACGCCGTACGAGGGCGAGCTCCATTGGCCGTGAAAAATGCTCGGGCCGATGCCGGCGTCATCCTCGCCCCTCAACTCGCCGGTCTTGGCATCAAGCGCGATGAAGCTCGGCGAGAGAGGCGACGGCACGTTGGAGTGCGTCCAGTCCTGGCCATTGGAGGTGCAGGCGTAAACCATATCGCCCACGACGATGATCGAGCAGTTCGAGGCGTTGTGCGGGAACACGCCCAGCTCGTCCATCATGTCGTAGCGCCAAATGATGTCGCCGTCTTTCGGGCCAAGCTTGGCCGGTGGTTTGCCGGTGTCGAGGTGCACATAAACGGCTTCGTTTTTGTACGGGCCGTCGTTGCCGTTGGCCAAGCCGTCCACGTCGATGCAGAGCACTTCGCAGCGGCTGCTGACGACGTAAAGCCGGTTGCCGACCACCGTCGGCGACGAGAGCAGACCAAGGCTTTCCCAGTCGTTCACCTTGCCGGACTTGAGCTTGGGGATGACCAGTTGCCAGAGAAAGCCGCCGCTCTTCTCATCGAGACACAGCAGGATGCTCCGGTCGCCGGGATGCTTGGGGTCACGCATCGAGTCGTTGTTGGTGCCGACGAAAATCTTGCCGTTAGCGATGGTGGCGTTGCCGTAACTTTGCGTGCCAAGCTTGGCCGCCCACTTGACGTTTTTGGCGGTCGACAAATCCACGTCCTCGGTGCCCTGCTTGAAATCGCCCGGCTCGAACTTGTCCGGCAGGCCGGTGGCCCCGGCAGCGAACATGTTGCGGCCCAGTGTGTTACCGCCCCATTGCGGCCAGTCCGCAGCGGCTGCAGCGCTGCCAAAAACACCGGCGGCAAGTCCAACCACCATTGCTGTCTTCAGTTTTTTCATGCGTCGTTGATTCATTAGTTCACTCGTTGGGCGTCACTTTCACGTTGTCGATGTACACCGGCATCTGCGGCGAAAAGCCGAACAATCCCGGCGAGCCGCTCTTGTGAGCGTCGTCGTGCTTGAACTCCAGCAGCCAGCCTTCCGGCTCCGCCTCGCCCCTTGGCCAAGCCTTGGCGCGAACCATCCCGGAGCCGTCGTCGGCCACGTCAATGCGCGCCTTGAGCGTGTGCCACGTGTTGGCCTTCCAGCGGTAGTTCGGCGGTGAGCCGCGTTCCGGCACGCGGATGCGGTCGAGGTTCGAGTTGATCTCGATTTTTTGCTCGTTGCCTTTCAGCACGATGTAGTAGCGCTGGTTGATAATGCCGACGTCGGACATCTTTCTCCGCCGACCGTCGGTGAGCACGTCGGCCTGGACTGTGTAGTTGCTCATGTTTTGTTCGCCGATGAACACCGTGGCGCGTTGAAGCCGCTTGTTGTCGATCGTCTTGCGCAGCACGTTGGAGCCGTCCCTCTCGCGCACCTCAAACTTGAACCGCGCCCCAATCCACGGCAGCGGCGGGTAGGCGAACTTCACGCCGGCATCGGCCAGGCTGTCTTCGGTCAAATCAAAACCTTCAAAGTCTTCGCTGAGCGGCGGCGCTGGCAGCACGCGGCCACGGATCACGCCGGTCAACCCGCCAAGCGTCGCCTTGAACGCCCCGGCGGAACTGATCATTTTTTCGTCGGCGACGATCTGGCCACGCTCATTGAACGAGGCGTTCATGCGGGCTTTCACCTTGGCCGTGGGCGGGATGTACGACTCCCACTTGAGCGTCGAGCCGTCCACTTCCTCGACGAGAAAACCGTTGGCGTCAATTTTGCGGGTGCGGAACGAGATCGCCTGGCCGGGCGCGAGCAGAATTTCCGACGGGACGATTTGCAACCGCGTGGCATTGCCTGGCTTGGGCCAGCGCTTGGCCTTGGGCGCCTTGGCCAAGCCGCGGCTTTTTCCGGCTTTGCCGAAGCAATAAAGTTTCTTCGTCGTCTGCACGTAAATCTTGCCGTTGTAAACCGACGGCGTGCCGAAACAGCGCCCGTCGAGCACGGCGTGGGAGAGAATCTTGGCTTCTTTTTTGCCCGGCTTTATTACGTAAAATGCGCCGTGAGCGCCGGTGGCCTCGCCGCCGCCGCCGGGGTTCTCGAGCATCGGCACGTAGAGCTTGCCGTCCGCGAAAAGCGGCGAGGCGTTGCGCTGCTCGATGCCAAGCTTGATCTTCCAGTTCTCCTTGCCGCTCCGGATGTTGAGGCTGTGCAACTCGCCCTTTTCGGCGACGACATAAATGGTGTCACCGACAAGGATCGGCGAGCTGGTGGAGGTCGAGATGTTCGCCGTCCAAAGCTCGACCTGTTTGCGCTCCACGATGACCGGGTTGGCATCCGTCGGCTGCACGTGCGGAATTTTCAAGCCAACCATTTGGCCCGGCTCGTACGGTGTCCCGTAAATCGCGGCGGCGATGTCGTTGTTGTAAACGACGACCGATGCGTTGATGCCTGCCTTGAAGAGTGGCACCTGCCAGATCGCCTCGCCGGTGCGAGCGTTGGCGCAGACCACGCTGCCGTCGCCGGTGGTCGCGTAAAAGACACGCCTGCCGTCGAGCCAGCCAAGCGCCGGCGAGGAGAAGCAACTGTCCTTGGGCCGGCTCCCCGGCTTGGCCGCCCAGACGAGTTCGCCGGTGAGTTTGTCGA
>Ga0208391_1000146_pt1 | contig 37448 bp, 37 predicted proteins | sample Knorr_S23_td_Bot_FD_185612 | JGI IMG/M metagenome (GOLD analysis project Ga0208391, IMG submission 185612) | Marine microbial communities from Southern Atlantic Ocean transect - Knorr_S23_td_Bottom_ad_3770_LV_A (SPAdes) (version 2) | ecosystem: Environmental > Aquatic > Marine > Oceanic | place... | reverse complement strand
GCGCCAGGGTTTGCAGTTGTTTTTCCGGCCGCCAATAGAAATGGGTGAAGCGCACGTTTTTCAATTCTATGTTCGCGGTCCTTTCACGAATTTCACTCTGAAATGTTTTGTGTCCTTCAACGCCATCCGCACTGAATTCCGCATAAGTTCGGCTGCCAGTTTCTGAACGCAGTTTTACGGAAATAAGTTTGAGCAAACTATTGCGTGCTTTGGTTTCCCCCTCTTCACGGCAAGTATTTGCGTTTTCACAAAAATCGACAAAAGCCAATCCGCAATAAAACTGCTTTCCGCACTCCGCAGGAAGTTCGCTCACCCAGTCCGGTGAAACCTCACCTTCTTCCAGAGTGACGAGTGATTGCGGCTTTGTTACCTGAATGATGTGATTTTCTTCCGGAACGCTGGTGGCGTTATCGAAATTCGCATCCAGTTCCTGCGTCAGTATTTGTTGATGCTGCTTGTTTGCTGTTTCCAGTTTCGACATATTTATCTGAATTTGCTCCACGTTTGGAAAACAAGCACTGACGAAAAACAAAAAGAAATTCGCCACCAGAAACGTCCGGATGATCTCCCCGAAACGGAGTTCGGGGCTACCATTATCACTTTCCCCGCAACCCCCGATCTGGTCGAGGGCAGGCTCGCCGGGGCTACCATTTCCACTTTCCCCGCAACCCCCGATCGGGTCGAGGGCAGGCTCGCCGGGGCTACCATTACAGAAATTTTTCAAAACACCTTTTTTATTTTATCCAAAAATCCGGGGCCGGTTCCTTCGAGTATCAGGACGAGTTTCCCGCTGCCGTCTATCACAATAATGGTTGGATAGAGCACTAAAGTCCCAATACGTTTTGCTAGTGGAAACGCACCGTAATTTGACATTTTTTTAAGCAAAGTCCCAATTTGGTCAAAATAAACATTTTCCGGCGGAATGTTCAGGCGCTCAATAAATTTTCGAATTTGACGTTCCGTATCCGGTGCGTCTGTGATTTTTAACGCCTTAACGTAAGCATCGACAAAAAGCAATTGCTCCAGCCGTCCTTCCCGGCGCATGAATTTAAACAATTCCGGCATTTCCTTGATACAGGGCGGACAGTGTGTAAAAAAGAAAGAAAGCACGATTGGCCGCCCCAAATGCTTCCGCGAATCAAAACGCTCTCCCGAAAGATTGCGAATGCGGAAAGACGGAATCTTCGTCTTCTCCTGTGCCTGCAAAACCGTGCTTGTTCCAAGCAAAATGAACAGCGAAACTATAATTAAATAATGCTTCATAATTTGCTTATGCTTGATATTGATTGTTTTTCTGCACTTGTTCTTTGTGTCTGAATGCTTTATTGTGACAGACAATATCTTCATCATTTTTGTTCTATACACTGGATTGAGTTTTTTGCGAGTCCAGCCTTTTTTCTTCAAGATTGAAGGATTGGAATGGCCGAACATCCACACCCTAAAATACAAATGAGAAAACCGATGCAAATTGAAACAACTTTCGCGGATTTGCCCAAATGCCTTGAAAATTTATCGTATCCTCCACAAACCAAAGTCCAGTTGTTTTTTGAAGAACAGCCTCCCGCAAAAGAAAATTCTATTTTGGGTTTGTTCGCAAATGAAACTGAACTCATCGATAAAGTGAGCGAATCAATCATGCAATCACGAGAAAATGATGCTTTGCGGAACCCGAAATGAAAAGTACCCTGCTGGATTCTGATATCTTTTCTGAAATTCTCAAACAGAAAAATGAAAATATTGTCACCAAGGCAATACAGTATTTTCAGACCTTTGGTACATATTGCATTTCAACTATCACGGTAATGGAAATTGTTAAAGGTTTTCACAAAGTCCAGCGTGAAGAACAGCTTCAATATTTTTTGAGCACTCTTTCACAAGTTGAAGTGATCGCTCTGGATTTCAAAAGCTCCGAAATTTCCGGTAGAATCTACGCGGATTTAGAAAGAACCGGACAACCCATTGGCCGCGCAGACCCGATGATTGCCGGGATCGCCATTAATCACAATTTAGTTTTAGCCACAGGTAACACCGACCATTATCAGCGTATTCAAAAGCTCGGTTATCCACTGGAGATTGAAAATTGGAAAGATGATTAAGCAACAAACCACCTCCCCCGCAGTTCCACCTCACGAAAACTCCCCGCAACTGCGTAACAAAACCGGAGTGCCCTGGATCATGCCTTTTAGCTTTTGTAAAAATTGCATAACTTAAAACCTTTTCTCGTAAGACAATAAAATTTTGTCACCATCGTAATTGAAAGAAATTTCATTTGAAATCGGGTATTCTTTGAATGCACTTACAACACCGATTGCAATAACTCCCATTCCAAGTAAATGTGCTAAATTGTAATATTCAGATCGAAATTTTTTTGCATCTTTAACACATCCTTCATCAACATAATCATAAGAACCATATCCTTCGTCATCCGGACGTTGCTTCGTACATTGTTCTTCAGGTGATACGAAGAATAATCCAAGCAAATAAAATGATCCTGTAGTGTAAAGTCCAATTCTAAATCCATCTCCAATTATTCTTTGCCGTTTGCTATTGAGGTCACTGTTTATCTTTTTCTGCTTCTTCCGAATTGCGATAATTCGCAAATCAGTAAACTCGTTGAACCTCACTTTCCCACTTTCTTCCGGTTCAATTTTCACACGCTCTACATCACTTTCAAAATCTCCTCGTTTTACCCGAACTTTAAGCGAAACATTCGCATCCACCTCAAAACTTTTGGCAATCTTCCCGCCCATATTCCCCACTTTCCGGCCATTCACAAACACATCGGCGTTTTTGAATTTCGCGGGAACACGCACAATCAACCGTCCGGGATTCGGTTGGAAGGTGTATTTTTGTGTGCCAAGATTGGGGCGGTTGATGGTGAGTTGCGTTTGAACATCTTGGTGTTTTTCGAGTTTGAGTGTCAGCGTGTGTTTACCGTATTCGGGGCGGATGGTGGACGGAGTGCGCAAAGCTTGTCCGCCGGAAGCGGTGAGTGGTTTGCTGTCCAGAAAAATGTTTGCTCCGGAAGGTTCAGTAGTGATTTCGACAAGACCACGGCGGCGCACAAGGCGGATGTTGACTTTGCGGTGCTCTCCGGTTTTGAGTTCAAAGAAATTGCTGAAATCCTGATAGCCTTCTGCCACTGCTAAAATTTCGGCTGGTCGGTCGGTCGGCACGGTCAATTCGAGCGGAGTGCTGCCTTGTTCGATGCCCTCCCAAAACACCAACGCACGTGGCTCGCTTTCCAGCGTCAATATCGCTTCACCGTGTTTGATGACGGCAGTTCCTGGTCGCAAACCTACTATCAATTCGGTCAGTATTTTTCTGGCTAAGGGCAAAGTACATTGTTCGCAAGCAGAGTTTCGTCTGGCGGTTGTGCCAAAATAATCCAGCCGAGTCGCGCTCAAATCCCAATAATTACCGGCTGCAATCACGCTGAACGTAAAAGTGTGTTCCACATCCAGTAAGTCCCCCATGATTTTGACGCAGGCTTCTTCCGTGCAGTTTTCAGAAGAAAGTTTGTCAATGGCCGCATCGCGGGCGGATTCCACTTCCTGTTCGCTTTTCAAATCGTAATACGCGGAAAGCTCAGTGAGAACGTGATTTTGTAGAATTGCGCGTTCTTCGGTGGACTTTACTCCGCTAAAGTTGATCGGCAGCATCATGGCTTCCGGTTTAAGTTGTGCTGTTGCAGATGAAGCCGAAAGCAGAAAAAGAGTGACGCATAAAAATTGTTTTGTCGTTTGTTTCATGCTTAATCCTCATTTTTTGACAAAACTTGAATCAAAGAATGAATTTGATTTTCCGTCAAAAACTCCCCAAAAGCAGGCATTCCGATTTGGGCGTTTCCGGAAAAAATCATTGTCTGTAATGCAGCAGGAATATTTGTGTGAATTTTCAGATCCGGATGACACATGCCACAAACTGCTTTGTAGAGTTCTTTCCCTGACTTGCCGATTCCGGAATCAAGATGGCATGCGGCGCATGGGGGTTCAAAGACCGCTTGCGTGTCCGCGCCGTCCATGCCGGAAGGAAGCGCGTGAAATTTTATTGTTTCGGTGTGTGGGGAATCTGTGGTATTGGTGTGAAGCGTAACAGTTTTTTCGATAAGCCCCAGCTTGCCCCTTGTATCAACGACAAAACGCAGTTCCACTTCTTCTTCCGGCAGGACGAGGCGTTTTTTCAATCGGAGTGTGGTGCAGCCACAACTCGAACTGATGCCGCGAATTTTTAGCGGTTCGTCACCGGAATTTTTGATGAAAATTGAGCCGCGGAGTTCCTCACCTGTAAGCACCGAAGTTTGCTCCAACTCCTGTCTTACTTCGAGATTGGGAACGGCATGAAGAGTTGATAAGCCCGATTGAAATACTAGCAGCAGAAATATGAGCAAAAAGTTACGCATTTTCCACCTCAAGCTGGCTTGATAAAAGGAAACCACCAACTGAAACGGTAAACCGTAAAAAGATGGGAGGGTTGGAAAAGTTGAATAAAAAAGCTGGGAAAGGAAGGAAAAAACTGGCGTTTTGAAAACGACTGCTTAAATGGTGTGCAAGTTGAGTTGAGTTGAGTTGAGTTGAGTTGAGTTGAGTTGAGTTGAGTTGAGTTGAGTTGAGTTGAGTTGAGTTGAGTTGAGTTGAGTTGAGTTGAGTAAAGTTGCATGACTGAACCCTCTGTGGAAAGGACTAATAAATCTAAAGAATTAATCTAATCTAACTATTATCAAAGCTTGGCTAAAAACGCAAGTAAAATAACTGTTTATGGGAACAAGTTTGAGATAAAAAGAAGATAGTACTGGCGCACCCGGCAGGAGTCGAACCTGCGACCCTCAGTACCGCAAACTGATGCTCTATCCAGCTGAGCTACGGGTGCATTTTTTTGGAGCCATTTGTCTGGAAGAAAATGAGACAAGCGAACGCTTCCATGGTGCCTTGAATAGTGATGGAAGTCAATTCTAAATTAAACAAAGCAACAGTCTTAACAAGTTGTCATTCCCGCAAAAGCTGGAATCCAGAAACTTGTAAGTAACTGCAAAAATGGATTCCCGCTCCTCGATCAAGCCGAGGACAAGCTTCTTGGGAATGACAAACAAGTGTGTTAGCGAAAGAGGGAAGAGTGAACAAAAGAATAGCGTTCGTCTGTGATTCTTTTAGCAGCAGTGTTTCCGGATTTATCCTGCCAAAGCAAGAGGTGGTTCAAGCTCCTTTATTTGCTGCATACATTCCACAAAAGTTGCTTCATCGTTACACTGCATCAAACGGTTGCGCCATTCTTTTGCGTTTCTGAAGCCACTTACATAATTGCCCAGATACTTCCGAAATTCTCTTACGGCCACTAATTCACGTTTGAAACGCCTGTACAAATTAAAATGTTCCAGCGCCAGTTCGATACGCTCATGATGTGTGGGTTCAGGATATTTCCGCCGATCCTGAAAACACCAGGGATTACCGATTGCGGCGCGTCCAATCATAAATCCGTCAAGATTACCCAGATTTTCCAAACCATGGTTATAATCCCGGATATCTCCATTCCCGATGACAGGAATTGAAAGGTGACGTTTCAATGCGTAAATCGGCGCCCAATCAGATTCACCTTTGAAAGCTTGATTGTAGGTTCGTCCATGTATAGTGAGCATGGATGCACCAGCCGATTCGAGGGCTTTGGCAAAAGTAATCAAATTCTTTTCGTCTTTCCAGCCCAATCTTGTTTTGACGGAAACTTCCAGAGAACATGCTTTTCGGATCTCTTCCACAATCCTGCAGGCCGCATCAGGATTTTGCATCAATGCGCTGCCATGCTGAGAATGGACGATTTTTTTTGCGGGACAACCCATGTTAATATCAACTCCCCAAATTCCGCGTTCCTCAACCATCCGGGATGCTTCGGCGAAAATTTCAGGAGAATTTCCAAAAAGCTGCATGAAAAACGGATGCTCGCACGGTTCATAATCCAATCGCAAACGAACATGCTCACTGCGTACCAGTCCATCAACACTGGTAAACTCACTGAAAAGAATGACATCTTTGCTTAAACTTCGTACAATTTGACGGTAAGCCGAATTTGTAACTCCATCCATTGGCGCTAGACAAACAATTGGACGCTTGACTTCAGACCAACTCGTGGCATGATTTGGTGAGGAGCTTTTCATTATTTAAGAAAATAATTGTGTCTGTAAAAAGAAATTAATTCCAATAAAAGCGGAGTTTGAAAATATGCGAACAGTTAAGGTTCCGCACTTTTGACTCCATTTTCAACATTTGAGTTTAACTTGTAAGAGCTAAAATGTCCAGTTCGACAGCAATTTCTGAACCGCCACTTTCCCCGATAATTTCTGCAGGTTGGACAAGTGCAGGAACAGCCCGTTTCTGCTTTGCGCAGGAATTATCAGACGCTTCCCTAAAAAAACAAATTGCGGAATTTCCCATTTGCGAAAATCTCCTGAGAATGAAACAGCAATTTGCGGAAATTCAGCTTGGCAGTGAATATTTTTTCCAGGCGCTGGATTTTTTGAACTGGACTGAGCCGGATATCTGCAAAGAAAGTCCGGAGGAAAACAAGCGTTTTCACGTTTTATTATCCGGTTTACTCTTGATGCGCAAAGCAGTTATTTCCGGAAGCACTTGTCTTCCGTGGAATGTAATACAGACTGAAATTAAAACTATTCTGCAAAATTCCGGTTTTTCCACAAATGATCTTTCACCGCAGGATTGGCAAAATTGGCTGTTGACAAGTTTCGGAACTGAAACGGATTCCGATTCTGCTCCTGCGGAAAATTCAATTTTCACAGTAAATAATTCGCTACTTTATTTTAGTAAAAATTGGCATAGTGAATCCCGTTTACTTTCGTTGCTGCGGAAACGAATAAAAATGAAACTGGATGTTCCGGAAAGTTCTCTGGTGGAAAAAGTTCTCGAAACTGTGCTTGTAGAAAATCCGGTACGTTTCGGCGGAAAAGATCTTAAACTGGCAGCAGAACAAAAAGAGGCGGTGTTGTCGGCAATATCTTCGCCTTTTCTAATAATCACCGGCGGACCGGGAACAGGTAAAACTTCGGTTGCCGTCACTCTGCTCAGGGTGCTTAAACGGCTTGGTTTGGCAGAGCGTCCCGCATTGGCTGCTCCTACAGGAAGAGCGGCAAAACGGATGTCAGAAGCGGTGCTCAATAGTTTAGGCTCGCTTGAGAACTTGAAGCAACTGACACTTGATCAGGAATTGCTCGGTATCGCCGCAGAAGCAAAAACTCTGCATCGTCTTCTGGGTTATCGTCCGCATACGCATAGTTTTAAACATCACGAACTTGAGCCTTTGGAACATGACTTGCTGATAATAGATGAAGGGTCGATGATTGATCAGGAGTTGATGACCTCATTACTGAGGGGTGCAAATTCCGAGTTACCGCACCAATCGCCCGTCCCACGGATCATTCTACTGGGTGATGCACATCAATTGCCGTCAGTCGGAAATGGGGCAGTGTTGCTGGAATTGACTGCGGATTTGTGCGCAAAGCAACATGAAAATGTTTTGGAAAATCCGGTAGCTGTAATAAGATTGGTTCGAAGTTATAGACAGGAAATCGGAGATTCATCAGGACGAAATATTCTTGGAGTCGCGGAAACGGTTAAAGGAATGGAGGATGATCCTCGACCGGAATTGCTCTTTGAAGTAAAATCTCCAAATCACGAAATTATTCAGAAACGGAAGAGTCTTAAAGAAGTTGGGCAGGAAAAGGTTCTCTTTCTGGAACAGGCAAATACTCAGGATCAACTCAAGGATTTTGCAAGATGGTGGGTTGAAAAATTTTTGCGCGATGAAAAATTTCGACTGGAAACCCAAGATGAATTTCCTGCTGATGCACCGGAAACATGCGCTGCTAAACTGGATTATTTGTTTAATCATTTAAAGCAATTTCGTGTTTTAACTGCAACTCAAGTTTTGTCAACCGGAGCAGTCGCCGTTAATCAAAAAATCCGTCAATGTTGGCTTGCGGAAAATGGAGCAAAAGCTTTATTTTCAAAGCACTATCCCGGCGAACCTGTTATGGTTACGGAAAATAATTATCGCTTGCGGTTGTTCAACGGAGATCAGGGAATTTTTTTGAAATTTCTAAATCCTGATACAGGAAACGTGGAGTTGAAAGCAGTTTTTCCGGTTGACGGAGAACTAAAAACTTTTTATGAGTATGAACTTCATCATCTGCAACCCGCATATGCGATGACGGTTCATAAAAGCCAGGGTTCAGAATATGATCATCTGGCGTTGATCTTGCCTGCTTTAAGTCTAGATCATGGAAAAGACGGAACGCAATCACCAAGGTTACGGGAATTGATGAACCGCGAAATGCTCTATACCGCACTGACAAGAGCAAAAAAATCTGTGCTGATACTTGGAGAGCAAGAGGTTTTGGAATCCGCTGCATTGCACAAAGTTTCGCGCTATTCCGGTCTTGGCGCGGCCTTAGCGAGTAAATCAGCTTTATCATGAAAAAGATTTAATAACCGCAAACAAATATCAAAAAGAACCAAATAGCTAAAATGCGTTTTTTCCTTTACCTGTATCCATTGCTTTTTTTAGCAGGCACAGTAGTGTTTGCCGGTGATGAAGTAGATTTGTTTCGAGTTGCCAGAGAAGGTAATGCCGCACAAATGAGGGCAATTATAGAGTCCGGAGCAGATTTGAAAGGAAAAGATGTTTCCGGAAGAAATGCCTTGATGCAAGCTGTGATCTTTGGAAATCAGGCAACCACTCTGGTCTTACTGGCAAATGAACCTGATCTTGAGAGCAAAGATGGTTTGGATCTGAATCCATTGACTTTGTCAATACGCTACGGTGATACAGAAATGACAAAGCTTTTGCTTGAAAATGGTGCGAGTGTGACAAGCACCATGGAAGATGGATCGACGCCGCTTATCTTTGCCGCGCTTGAAGGACAAATGTCTGCTGTGCGCCTCTTGCTTGAGTATAATTCAGCTGTAAGTGTTAAAACAAATTATGGAGAAACCGCCCTGATTGTTGCGTCATTTGAAGGATATTTGGGAATCGTGCGCATACTTCTTGACGCCGGCGCAGATATAAATGCCATCAATGAAGAAGGTTTCACCGCACTTTTAGCCGCTGCCAGCAACGGCTATTTGGAAGTCGTGAATTACCTCACCTCCCGTGGCGCGAATTCGGAAACCGTTCAGGTTCAAAACAATTTGGTGACTCCGGAAAACTTATATGGCAGCAGCCGGGAAGAAGTTGATTTTCAAGCTGATTCTACGGAAATGAATGTCTCGGAACCGTTTTATGAGTTGATCAGCGCCGCCATTGAAGGTCGATTGAGTGTCGTCAATCAAATGCTTGCGGATGGCGTACAAGTAAATAAAACTGACGATGTGGGACGTACCGCTCTGATGGAAGCCAGTTCTTTTGGACGTTACGGTGTTGTAAAACGTTTGTTGGAATCAGGTGCAAAAGTCAACATTGCCGACAATCAAAAAATGACTGCCCTGATGCTTGCGACACTTGAAGGACGAGAACGTGTGGTTAGCCTTTTAGTTGACTGGAAAGCCGATGTGAATGCTGCTGACGTGGAAGGGATTAGCTCCCTGATGCTTGCAGGAAATGAAGGCAGGACTGAAATCGCGCGCTTATTGATTGAACATGGCGCCAATATAAATTGGCAAAGTAAGAGCGGAAGTACGGCACTGATGGAATCCGCTTCTGAAGGGCGTACTGATACAGTAAGATTGCTGATTGACGCAAAAGCCAAGCTTTCATTACTAGATTTGCTGGAACGAACTGCCCTTATTATTGCAGAACAACAAGGCCATCTGGACATTGCGGAAATGTTAAAATAAAAGATTTTAATTCCCATTATCTTTTATTTGATCCATAACTTCTGAAACTGTTTAATTCCAATCCGATTAGTTCCAAACTCTCCAAAGTGATTCAATCCAAGTGGAAAAAACACATTGAGTCTATTGAAGCAGAAATGCTAAAACGTGGATTGGAAGCAGATGCACCTGCAATTCTGCAACAGTTTGGATCGAGATTGTCCACTACAATTCACCATTTTTTTGCAGGATCAGCTTCATACATTCCAGACTCCCCGCTGACAGTTGAACAACAAGCCTTCATGCATTCCCTGCAACTTTATGACTTACGTTCCGTAATGCGTTTAGTTGCCAACTATGATGCAAGCAAAGGCTTAAAAGTTGTTCTGCCTGGAATAGAAAAAAGTTATCGCTCCTTAATGGTCATTCAGCAGTTGGAAAGGTTTACAAGCAACTCACAAGAATCAGTTGCTTTGGCTGACTATAAAATTAGTTTGGAAGAAGCATTGAGCCGTGTTCTCAAATGTAGTCGGGAAGATCTGTATGAAGAAGATATTCTGGCAGAAAAAATGGTTGTGGTTTCCGGTGCCCCGGAGGCTCTCCGAAATAATTTTTTTACTGAACGTCTGCGAACCTTATTTTCTGCTAATTACAGGGCATATCTTATGCTCAAAAATCGCTATTTTTTGAATCGGCTCAAACGCTTTAGAACAAATCCTAATAATTATAAATCTCAGCAAAGTCGTTTGGTAGAACTTGCTTCTCAGTTTGAAAACTTTGAGAAGCTTACTCTTGATCAATTGGCGGAAAAGCTTGATTTCCGTGTAATTGAAAAATTGGTAAAGGAGCAGATTTCCCAAAGTTCTGTCCAGGAAACCGTTCCGGAAGCTTCAAGTGAGTCCAATGCAAAAGAAGTTTTTCAGGAAAACGGCGGATCAAAAAGCAAGTCTGCTGAACAGACAAATGCCGTGTCACAGACGCATCCCGTGGAGGAAACCCAAACTGAGCCCGAAATCGCTCCAGAGTCAGTCGTTCAAGAAAATTCTGTAGAAAGCATTTCGGCCTATGAACAACTCTGTGTCACTTATGCGGATCCATTGAAAAAATTGTCCGCAAGTTTATGCCCCGTTCCGGAATGTTCTTCACCGTATTTTCGTTCCAGAGTTGAAGATTATCGGGATGAATTTGCAAAATATTTCCGACAACTTCACATTAATGATTTACAGGTAATTGCCGCGAGCCACAATTTTACGCTGGAATTACTAATACAGCGCGGACAAGAATACAAGGCCACTGAACGCTGGGGTTTTGTTACCAAAAAGAAACAGGACGAGAATTCCATCTATTTCCGTTCAGCAGAAGATACTCCGACTTTTTTGGATCGTAAAGCAGAGTGGAGTATGCTGATCCAGGCTTGTATGCCCTTCCAAATTCAACTTCCATCCGAAAAGGCAAAAACCATTGAAATTGAAAAAGACAAACTCTGTGTTTTTCAAATCGGCACCGCGTTTTTTGATCAGGAACATCATATCAAACTGGATGAATATCCCGACGTATTTTTCAAATTGATGTTTTGTGGACACCTTTTAAGCGGAAAAAATGCTGTGATTTATGTTGAAGAAGATCCTTTTTTCACCATAACACTTGAACAAATGTGGCATTGCCGTGGTCTGGTTTACCTTTTTTTGATGGCAATTTCCCACCGCTTTGCACTCGAAATGTCGTCTGCCTTACAGGAATTTTTAGTTGAGGTTTTACCGAACACCCTCCATGTAAGTGGCACCTTCCCTGTCACTGCCCCTTTAACAGCTTTGCCGAACTTTGCTGAAGTATGAAAACCTTCATAAAAAGTAGCTGTTTCCCGTCATCATTTTGAACGGGAACAATTGTGTTTCTTTATGTGATGCGATAAAACAGATGATATGCTAAACTGATCCAATTCGACAGAATGATCTAGTGTAGAAATGCAACAGTTATACTTTCCGCAAATAAACCAGAAGGCACCACATGAATGAAAAAAACCAATCCGGAAAAAGCGGACATCGCCGCTACTCAAAACTTGTCACTGAAACAAACGCCCGCGCGGCCAGCCGTGGAATGCTTTACGGAGTTGGTTTCAAAAAAGGTGATTTCCAGAAGTCGCAGATCGGAATCGCCTCCACATGGGCTACTGTCACTCCATGCAACATGCACATCAACGAACTCGCCGAACACGCCGCTAGAGGTGTGCGTAAAGCCAAAGGCATGCCGTTGATTTTCGGAACAATTACAGTTTCAGACGGTATTTCCATGGGAACCGAGGGAATGAAATATTCTCTGGTTTCACGCGAAGTGATTGCCGATTCAATTGAAACCGTGGTCGGTTGTCAAAGTTATGACGGTTTAGTCGCGATTGGCGGTTGTGATAAAAATATGCCCGGCTGTTTAATTGCTATTGCCCGGCTGAATCGTCCGGCGGTTTTTGTTTACGGAGGCACAATTCTTCCGGGAAAACATAAAGGTCAGGACGTTGATATTATTTCGATTTTTGAGGCAATAGGAAAAGAAGCGGCAGGAAAGATTTCACAAAGCGAACTGGAAGAGGTCGAGTCCTGTGCCATTCCCGGTGCAGGTTCATGCGGTGGAATGTATACCGCAAACACCATGGCGTCTGCCATTGAAGCACTTGGCATGAGCCTTCCAAACAGTTCCGCGCAAGAGGCTGTTTCAGCAGATAAGGTAAAGGATTGTGTTGAAGCAGGAGAAGCGGTTTTACGCTTGATTGAAGACAATATTTGTCCGGAAGACATTCTCACTCTGGAGGCTTTTGAAAACGCGATTACGGTGGTAATGGCACTCGGCGGTTCAACAAACGCTGTTTTACATTTGCTGGCCATGGCTCACGCGGCAAACGTAAAATTGGAACTGGATGACTTTTTGAGAGTTGGAGAAAAAGCTCCGGTACTGGCGGATTTAAAACCCAGTGGAAAATATTTGATGAGTAATTTTGTCAAAATAGGAGGATTACCACCTTTGATGAAAATGCTGCTCGATGCAGGTTTGCTACATGGTGACTGTCTGACCGTTACCGGAAAAACAGTGGCTGAAAATTTAGCAAATGTGAAGCCATATCTTGAAGGTCAGGACATCGTGCATTCACTTGCGGATCCTATCAAAAAAACCGGACACCTTGTCATTCTCCGTGGTAATCTCGCGCCCGAAGGAGCAGTCGCAAAAATTTCCGGAAAAGAAGGTGAATATTTTAAAGGAACGGCGCGCGTTTTCAATTCTGAAGAAGAGGCGCTGGACCGTATCTTGGACGGAACAGTAGTAAAAGGAGATGTGATCGTTATACGTTACGAAGGGCCGAAAGGCGGTCCGGGAATGCGTGAAATGCTTTCACCGACCTCTGCCATCATGGGACGTGGGCTGGGACAGGATGTTGCCCTGATTACGGATGGACGCTTTTCCGGAGGCTCTCATGGATTCGTGATTGGTCACATCACACCTGAAGCTCAGGAAGGAGGTTTGCTTGCTATTGTTGAAAATGGCGATTCCATTACCATCGATATTCTGAATCGTAAAATTGATTTGGAAATTTCGGATGCTGAAATAAAAAAACGACAAGCTAAATGGATGCGTCCGGAAGCACGATATACTCGCGGCGTGCTGGCTAAATACGCAAAAACCGTCAGCTCTGCGTCATTGGGTGCGGTGACGGATTTACCGGCGAATTAGGAATTAAAGCGGGGAGACCGAAAGCCATTACCGGAAAAGGAGTCAATGTCCAGAACCACTTTGAACTTAACCGAATCAGTCTATGATTATTTGCTTTCAGTATCTTTGCGGGAAGCTGAGGTACTGCGGGAATTGCGGGAGGAAACGGCGTCACATCCGCAGGCGAACATGCAAATTTCTCCGGAACAAGGGCAGTTTATGCAGATGTTGGCACGCTTGATTGGCGCTGAAAACATTCTCGAAATTGGCGTTTTTACAGGTTATAGTTCCTTAGCGGTGGCACTGGTTTTGCCTGAAAACGGGCGCATCTTAGCTTGTGATATCAGTGAAGAATACACCGCAATTGCTCAACGTTATTGGAAAAAAGCGGGGGTCGCTGATAAAGTTGATTTACGGTTAGCTCCCGCTTTGGAAACACTGGATCATTTGTTGAAAACAGAACATGCCGCAGAGACATTTGACATGGCTTTTATTGACGCGGATAAAGAGAGTTATCTTCAGTATTACGAGCGGACTCTAAAATTGCTGCGGTCTGGTGGTTTGCTGCTTGTGGACAATGTGCTTTGGAGCGGCTTACCTGCCGATCCCGAACATCATGACGCCACCACCGACGCGCTCCGGGCGTTCAATATATTATTGTACCAGGACGAACGCATTGACCTCAGTATGCTGCCCATCGCAGATGGTTTGACTTTGGCAAGAAAACGTTGAAAAAAACATCAAAGGCACCACTTTTGATTGATGAGTTGAAATGGGAAACATAGATTATGCTGAATTATACCTGCTGCAAGATGATGTAGAGGGGAATAATTGCGGGAATGTCAAATGAATAACGATCAGCTTTCTCCGGAAACCTTTCAGCGCGATACATTTGCCGCCCTAAATAATCCGCAACTGCGCCGTAATTTTAAACGGGCAATGGGCGGATTGATGGAAAAGCGTCAAGCAGTTTTTGCGGATGAAGATGAATGGCAGCAGCTCAGGGAATTGGGACGTTCGATACGTGCGAATGCTTTAAGAAAACTTCCGGAATTGCTGGAGCAGTTGGAAGAAAATTGCACCAAAAACGGAATCCAGATTCATTGGGCGGAAAGCATAGATGACGCAAATGCGTTGGTGCTGGAAATCGCGCAACGCCATGGAGTTAAAAGCGTGGTCAAGGGCAAGTCAATGGTTTCCGAGGAAATGGAGTTGAACCATTTTCTCGAACAGCATGGCATTGAGGCACTGGAAGCAGACCTGGGGGAATACATTATTCAGGTTGATCATGAATTGCCATCGCACATCATTATGCCTGCGATTCATAAAAATAAAGATCAAATCGCTCAGTTGTTCCGCGAAAAAGTTGATCCGGTTGCCCGTGCTGAAACCGCAGAAGAAATGACCGCGATTGCACGGAGAGTTTTGCGGCAGAAATTTTATGATGCGGACATGGGTGTTTCAGGAGTCAATTTCGCGGTGGCGGAAACCGGAACCCTTTGCCTTGTTGAAAACGAAGGTAACGGTAGATTTTGTACCACACTGCCGCCCGTTCATGTAGCTGTGATGGGCCTTGAAAAAGTGGTCGAGAGGCTTGAAGATGTACCGCCATTGCTGAGTTTGTTGACACGTTCGGCCACAGGTCAGGTTATCACGACCTACTTTAATATGATTACGTCACCACGTAAATCTGCAGAAAAAGACGGGCCGCATGAAGTGCATTTGATTTTGCTTGATAACGGACGATCCCGTATGCACGCCGACGATTTGCTGCGCGATACTTTGCTCTGTATCCGTTGCGGGGCCTGTATGAATCACTGCCCGGTTTATTCCCGCATCGGCGGACATGCATACAACACCACCTATCCCGGCCCCATCGGAAAAATTCTCACCCCCCAAATGAAAGGTCTGCACGAAGCAGGACATTTGGCGGATGCGTCAAGTTTGTGTGGAGCCTGTGTTGAAGTGTGTCCAGTGAAAATTCCGATTACAAATATTCTACTTCGACTGCGTCATGATAAAGTGGAAAACAAACGAAAATTTCCACTGACAAAATCCGGCGGCTTGAAAGCAAAAACGGAAAGTCTGGTTTGGAAAGGTTGGGCCACGGTTTTTGCGAGTCCGAAACTCTATCGGTTGAAAAGTTTTGGTATTGCAAAAATGGGAAATTTAACTCCGGCCTGGCTACCGATTCTTCGGAATTGGACTTCGGTAAGATCAAAACCCCGTTTTGCCAAAAAAAGTTTACATCAACTTGCACGTGAAGAAGGATTGAGCGATGAATAATTCTGTAACTTCACGTGAAAAAATTCTGTCAAGTCTACGTGAATCTCCCGAAGTTCCGGAAAAATTCGCCCGTAATGTCTCTGTTCTGGAACGCAAAAACTGGACACAGACAGAAAAAGTGGTGCAACTGAAAAGCATGATGGAGACAGTTCACACAGAAGTCAAAATTTGCACTGAAAATACTTGGGGTAGTACGTTTCGTTCAGTTGTAAAAGAAAAAGAAATTGGCCAAATCCTTTACGGAAGCAAAACCGATTTAGGCCAACAACTCCGGGAGATGCGTGAATTCACTACGGACACTATGCCCGAACTGGTGGATTATGAACTGCCGATTGAAGAAAGCAAGGATTTGCTGTTTGGAATTGACGCGGCCATCACGACAACCCGCGGCGGCATCGCGGAAACCGGCTCGCTTATACTTTGGCCGACTCCGGATGAACCGCGGCTGATGTCCCTGATTCCGCCGATTCACATTGCCGTGCTTCATGCCAACACCATCTACAACACTTTTTGGGAAGCCATGACCACAGAGCAATGGAATATCGGAATGCCGACCAACGCGCTCCTTATTTCCGGACCTTCCAAAACGGCGGATATTGAGCAAACCCTGGTTTATGGGGTTCACGGCTGCAAAGAGTTGGTTGTGCTTTTGATAGAATGAGAAAAATTACTAAACAAAAATGCGGCAAACCGACATCATAATAATCGGAGGAGGAATTGTAGGACTTGCCACTGCATACCAATTCACCCTGGATTATCCCCGCCTGAAAATCACTCTGCTGGAAAAAGAACCTCAGCTGGCAATTCACCAAACAGGACACAATTCCGGAGTTTTACACACCGGAATTTACTACAAACCCGGTTCTCTCAAAGCACTCAACTGTCGTGAAGGAAAATCCAGAATGGAAGAGTTTTGCCTGAAAGAGGGAATCGATTTTGAAATTTGCGGAAAAGTAATAGTCGCGGTTTCCGAAAATGAGTTGTCTGCACTTGAGACTATTTATCAACGGGGGAGAACAAACGGTGTACGCTGCGAAATGATTGGCGCAGAAAAGCTGCACGAGCTTGAACCGCACGTCGCTGGAATTAAAGCCGTGCATGTTCCGGAAGCGGGAATTGTGAATTTCGGAAAGGTTTGCGAAAGTTTCGCTGATCATATACGTGAGCAGGATGGAAACGAAATTATTTGTTCAGCAAAGGTGACAGCCATTCACCAAACGACTCAACGCATGCTTGTGGAAACTAAACGCGGTGAATTTGAGGGAAAGTATGTGGTGAATTGCGCCGGTTTGTATTCCGATAAAATCACCGCCATGACTCAAAAACCGGATTCCAAAATTATTCCCTTCCGTGGTGAATACTATGAGGTACGTCCGGAAAAACATCATTTGTGCCGGAATTTGATTTATCCGGTTCCGGATCCTGATTTTCCCTTTTTGGGTGTACATTTTACACGCATGATTGACGGTTCACTGGAGTGCGGTCCAAACGCGGTTCTGGCATTTGCGAGAGAGGGTTACACGCGCAGTACCATCAATATTCCGGAGCTCGTAGAAGTTTTGTGCTATTCCGGATTTATGAAATTAGCACTAAAATACTGGCGTGCCGGCGCGGGAGAGATGTGGCGTTCGTTCAGCAAAGCCGCTTTCGTCAGGGCGCTGCAACGACTGATTCCGGAAATAACCGCTGAAGATTTGGAAGAAGCTCCAGCCGGAATACGAGCGCAAGCGGTGCTGCCGAACGGCAAACTTGTTGATGATTTTCTGATTCAGGAAAACAAAAACATGATCAATGTCGGCAATGCCCCTTCACCCGCGGCTACTTCATCGCTTAATATCGGCAAACACATTGTAGAGATTGTCGCAAAGAGGTTTTGAAGTGAGGTTGTGATCAGTGATTATCTGAATTTGATTATGCTGCAAGTAGCTGAAATTTAACTCTCACTCTGCCAACGTAGCAAAACTTCTTCCAGCTCAGCTAACGGCAGAAGAAAATTTCCACTTTTAGGCGGAGTTAAAAATTCGCTGTTTTGCCATCCCAGAGAAAACAATTTTTCAAAACAAAATTGACCGCTTGAAGGAAGCGGACGTATTTCTAATATTTTGACATCGGCAGGCGCAAATAAAACATTTGTTAAGCCTGCGCCGTGTGCCGCGATTACATGAGAAGCATTTCGAAAAAGCTCAACTTGTTCCAAGATGCTCATCTCTTCCAGAAAAACTTTGCGGAAATTGTATTTTTTCAGTAATGGCAGAAACTCCTCCTCATTTGTCAAGTGACGTTTTACTGCCAATTTTCTTGAAATATAAATTCGTTTTAGTGATTTTGAATTTCGAGAATTTCGAGAATTATTTTGATGAAAATATTTTTTAAAAAAGCTTTGGATTTTATTAACTTTTTCCGTGTTCCAGTCTGGAGTTTCCATTTCCGGAATAATAAGTTTTTCGACATGAAAAATATCCGGCGCTAAGACCTGCACCTCAAATCCTGCGTCATTTAGAAATTCAATGAACGAAACCGGCATAAATTCTGGAACCAACACTGGAAATCTAGGAGCGTCAATCAGGTGTGACAGCAAATCTGTCAGCAGATGGTAATAGCTGTAAATGTGAGGTGAAATGCCCAAATGGTATGTGCCGTTAAGGACACGGGCATTTTCGGGATCGGCTAAACCCTGTAGCAGGCGCGCCTCAATGTAACGGCGATGCTCGCCAATTCCTGGATTTTGTTCAGAATTTGAAAGATGCCAGGGGTATTTTTGAAAATGAAACCAGATCCGATTCCTGGATTGAACTAAACCATCAGCTGCCGAAAGCAGAGCATTTTCAAGAATCAAGGACATTTTCTAATATAGCATTCTGCAGAAACAAAACAGCAAAGAGCCAATTGAAAAAACACTCAACGGTTTTCTGTCTGCACTTAACCGTATTGGCGTACGTAATAGTCTTGATATGTGCCGGAAGTAATGTTGCTGACCCATTCCTGATGGTCGAGATACCAGCGGATGGTTTTGGTCAGTCCTTCTTCAAAAGAGTGACGCGGTGTCCAATTTAAAGCAGTTTTAATTTTTGTTGCATCAATTGCATAGCGCCGGTCGTGTCCGGGGCGGTCCTTAACAAAAGTTATCAAATTCTCACAGGATTCATTTCCACTTTTGCCCAATTCTTTGTCCAGTTTCCGGCAGACGAAACGGATAATATCGATATTTTCCCATTCATTTTCTCCGCCAATGTTGAATACTTCTCCCGGATCGCCTTCATGAAATACACAATCCAGAGCTTCGCAGTGGTCTTCAACAAATAGCCAATCACGAATATTTTTTCCGTCTCCATAAACTGGAATGGGAATATCCTGTGTACAATTATGGATCAGCAATGGCAGCAGCTTTTCCGGAAATTGAAAAGGCCCGTAATTATTCGAACAATTGGTCGTGACTACATTCATCTTGTACGTGTGCCGCCATGACCGCACCAAGTGATCACTAGCTGCTTTTGATGCAGAATATGGCGAGTTGGGTGCATAAGCAGTGCTTTCCATAAATTTACCTTCTGAACCAAGAGAACCGTAAACTTCATCTGTGCTCACATGTAGAAAACGATGTACACTCAGGTTAGCACTCCAATAATTGCGCGCAGTTTCTAAAAGATTGAAGGTACCAGTGATATTAGTTTCAATAAAATCAGCTGGACCGTGAATACTTCGGTCTACGTGGGATTCTGCGGCAAGATGGATTACAGCATCAATCTTATGCTCTGAAAAAGTTTTTGAAATTTCGAGGGGGTTTCGCAAATCACCAAGGACAAAACGGTAATTTGGGTGAGTTTTTACTTCCTGCAGATTTTCCAAATTGCCCGCATAAGTCAGGGCATCAAAATTGATGACAACATCATCAGGGTGGTTGCGAAGCCAATGCAATACCAAATTTGCTCCGATGAAACCCGCACCGCCTGTGATCATCAAATTCATGTCTGTTTCAGAAAGAAGCAGTCAACAAATCGAGGCGCCATTGAGGGGAGTCCTTATGTAAATTGAATTCAAGCTGAGGGATAAGTTTTGCTGGACGTAAGGCAAAGATATTTGAATTAAGGTCCAAGTGGAATAAACCTTTTGGTTTACCATCACTCATGAAGACTCCACTATCTGTTTGTGACTCATAAATGCCCACACCCATGCCGACAAACAAGCCCATTGCCAAGCCTTTTATCACGTATTTTGGAAATAATTTGTCTTCCTTGTCCTCCTCCTGCAAAGCCCACAATGCCAATCCGGAAATGCCGCCAATCGCGGAACCCCAAAGACTATTTTTGAAGACAGTTTCGAGAGTTTCCGCATGCGCGTTTGTGATTCCACCAAAGAATAAGCAAAGGGAAAGGGCGCAAATGCCCAAAGATCTTTTCAGACAGTTCATTTTAACCTCCATGTTATGGCATGCCATTCAGTTTTAATTGCAGATTAAAGTCATGCAACTTTAAGCCCTTAGACTATAACAAATTGTGTCTAAATGCAACCGTTCTTTGAGTCTCTGTTGCACAAGTAAACAAAGTTTGTGTTCAATTTACGTGTTAATTCAAAGCACTGCTTTGCTAGTAATATAAGTCACGAAATTATCGGGAGATGGATTATTGCGGTGAAGGATGTCCTAAAACCGGGTTATCATTATTGAACACTGACAATTACGATGCACATCAAAGATTGATGTCCAATTTTCTATGCATTCATGAGGAAAAGTTGTTTTATCCTGAACATGAGAAGGCAGTATTTTGTGACAAAAGAATTTCAAACTGTCGCAAAAAATTACTGTGAGGTTTTGTCTTTCCAAATAAGACAGCATAATGATTCCGCAGAAATACCCTAAACTGTGATTGTCTTTCTTCGCCGCAACCCATTATTTGAGCCAACGCGGTCAAATGCTCTCCTTTTCCTTGAGCTGCTTCTTCAGATAAGAACGTCCACTGAGTTTCCAAATAATGATTCCGCTGATGCATTGAGTAGTCCCAATCTTTGCAACCGGCCGTACCGGATGTGCTTGCGCCTGTGTAAGTCGGTGAGATTGTAATGTCAAGAGAAAATGCTCCAGGATCATTAGACGCGAAACCCATTGGACCACCTTTGTGGCAGGCCCATAAAACATTACTCCAAAAAAATGCTGTCATTGTCAACAACAGAAAAATATTCAAACGCATAATTTGATACCTCTTTAAGACATTCCACAAGTGTTCCGCAAATCCGGATTTGCCTTAATCCAATTCTTAAGTTCAGCCAAGAATTCCGGAGTTTGTTTTGTGGATGAAAAAATTTGAACTGTTTGCAAACGATGCTCCCACAACATTGCTGAAAAACTTTCACTGGAAGTTTCCGGACATGTCATCAATTTTGATAGAGCATCCAGATGAGGCCCGTAGCCTTGTACGGTTTCCACCAATAATTGTCTCTGTGACTTTTTAATAAATTGCCTCCGAGTACGTTCTAAATATTGTGAAAATTCCCAATTTTTGCAACCGGACGTACCAGATGTGCTGGCGCTTGTATATACCGGTGAGGAAGTCAAATCTACCCATGACATGATTGGATCTTTGGAGGAAATCCCCATATATCCCTCTCCGCGACAGGCCGCGTACAGTTGAACATTCTGAGCATAAATCAATAAAATTGAGGCGGCAACAAAAGCGCAAAATAGAAATTTGATATGGATGGAAAAAGGTCCAAACATGAAACTCTTGGTTTGAGGAAAATGAGAGGTGCCTGTGGAGCCCTCCCGGAGAACAATGAAATTTTCAGCCTCTGACTTTTTCGGCTTTACGGATTACTTGTGTTTTCATGGAATCAATTCCTTTTGATAAGGCTTTGTAAAGATTTTCATGATCCGCTTTACTGGAAAGTGATTTGTTACGATAACTGCAATTGATGCCAACATGGTATGATTCTTCCGCGACTTTATTCAGTGTTACATGAAAAGGAAATTTATCATCAGTAATTTTGATCAGTTCTTCAAAAGCATGATGTACATGTTCAGTAACGGCATCAGAATTCCGGATGTTGTTGAATGTAAGGTGAATGGGCATAAGTTCTCCAACAGGCTAAAAAGTTACTAAAAATAATGCGGTACAAAAACAACCACATTTGGGTGAAGCACTGAAACATAAAGTTCATAAAAGTGATCGATCACTTAGGGGGCGGCGCATCTCCCGGATTGGTTAGGGGTAATTTCTCTGTCGTTTTTGCGGCAGCGGACTCGGTTTCTTCGGTCATGGTTTCATTATCCGAAGTCATCTCCTCATCTCCGGGAACAATCAATAAAAAATAGCCCGGCAAAAAGACCAGAAGAAAAGATAAGATACCTGCAATGGCGATTATTGCAATTCGCATAGATTTTTTTTAGCAGAAAAGTTTACTCGTACAAATTGATAACAAATAAGTTTCAATGCAGTTTAACAATCTCGAAGGCTTTGGTCAATTCCGTAATCATGCAAAGTTGAATTTTTTCTGAAATATGTGTTGCAAAGCACATTCATTACTAAATTCGTTCGTGAATCAGGCAATTTAATATTTTCAGCATAATTTCAAAAACACAAGTGCTGATACAAACTGATACACCCTGTTACGGCTAAGAAAAGCATTTTAATATTTCTTTAGGTAGAATTAGTCTCACAGGAATTAACCAGTATTGATCAACCTTTGTAATAGTAGTAGTATGAGAAAGAATAAATGCAAATCCAAGTCGGGTTTCAGTAAATTCTTGATTGGCGCGTTAGTCGTCTTTTCAGTTCCATTGACACTGGCAGGTTGCCGTTCTAAAGAGATAAACCATCCTCAAAGTGCGACAGAATTTTTAACTGAGCGACTGGAACTCAGCGATGAGCAATCAAAAAAAGTGGTCCCAATTACAGAGGATTTTTTTGCAGAAAGGGAAGACTTGCGTAAAATGCGCAAAGCTCTCAACGACGAAATCCTTGCTCAAATGAGGAATGATACCGTTGACGCAGCTAAAATGGAAGCTGTTCTCAATGAAAGTTTGGAGCAATTGCAGACAAAATTGGCTAAGTTTTCAAATAGTTTTGCGGAATTCCACGCCATCTTGACTCCGGAACAACGTTCAGAACTTGTGGAAAAATTGGAAAAACGTCGTAAACATGCGGGCAAAAGAGGTCGCGGCGGACACTGGGGACGACGATGGTTTTGATCGTCTTAACTTGAAACGTGGTTGAATTTTCTTCAACTCACACCATTCTCTTGTATAAAAAGGTACTATGAAAAACATTATCATTGTTTTCGCAACCAACCTTTTGCTAACTTTAGGCACCCAAGCAACTTTTGCGGAAGAACACGTTTTTGCTCCGGACGAGCACTGTCTGGCGTATAAAACAGAAAAAGTCACGTTCTTCTTTGTAGATGTGGAAATAATTGGAAAAAGTTGTGAGGTGTCTGCAGTAATACGTTGGAATGCTTCCGGAGAACAGGCACAAGTTGAAGTGAGTGTCCCGGTAACAACGTTTGATTCAGGCAATGCATTGCGTGACGGAGACATTCCGGAAATCCTTAAAGTAGAGCTGACCCCAAACATCCGTTTCATTTCCAATTGGCTGAATCGAGCGGATTTACAAAAAATGCTTGAATCCCAGAAAGCTGAAGTTTTCGGGAACTTGGATGTGGCGGGCGGGACATTCCCTGTTAAGTTTGTGCTGACTTTCACGAGTAAATCAGGATATTTTCTGGTGGAAGGACGACTCTTGACTTCATTCGCTGCTTTTAAAGTAGAAGTCCCTTCTGTTGTTGGTGGTCTGATTGCAGAACCGAAGGAGTTTCTTGAACTGCTGGTACATTTGCGTTCCGACAAAATTCCGGGAACTGAGAAATTGACAGTTCAAAAATGAAGAGGTGCTCACTTCCAGTTGTTATTATTGTTTTTTTTGCGGTTGTTGTAACAGCGACGATTACGAGTTGTTCAAATGGAATCATTTACGATCAGACAAAATCACATCATGGCAAGAACAGCTTTAAATCCAGCGTTGATGCAACTTTTTTTCAATGGCTTTCGATGCGTTTTCGGGAAGGAGCTCTTCCGACAATTGATTCAAATGATATTGAAAATATTTTAGGAAAAACTGATATTGAACTAATAAACGCTCCTGCCGACATACCTCGCGCAACTTGGATCGGTCATGCAACCGTTTTGGTACAATATCAAGGAGTTAATTTTTTAACTGATCCGCATTTAACGGATTATCCGTCTCCATTTGATTGGGGATCAAAGCGTTTCACGCCGCCCGCGCTTTCATTTGAGGAAATGCCGGAGCTTGATTTTATCGTGATTTCGCACAACCATTACGATCATTTGGACCACCGAACGGTGGACATGTTCGGGAATTCGGTTACCTGGTTTGTGCCTTTGGGCTTGAAGGCTTGGTTTTTGGAACGTGGGATTGTGTCTGAAAAAGTGATTGAACTGGATTGGTGGGAATCTAGTCAATTTTCAAATGCAGTGAAAATAACTTTTACGCCCAGCATTCACTGGTCAAGACGCACACCGTGGAACACCAACAAGAGTTTGTGGGGTTCATGGGCTATAAGAATTGGTGATTTTAATTCCTGGTTTGCAGGCGACACCGGTTATGACAAAAAATTATTCAAGCAAATCGGTCAAAAATTAGGTCCGTTTGAATTGGCAATGATTCCGATTGGTGCTTACGGACCACGATATTTTATGTTACCACAGCATCTTGATCCCGGACAAGCAGCCGTTGTACACAAGGAAATTCGTGCGCAACAATCAATGCCGATTCATTGGGGAACTTTTCAACTGACACATGAACCATTTATGGAGCCTCCGGAGTTGCTGAGCAAAGCCATAAAACAATCCGGAATTCCGGGCAGTCAATTCAGAGTACTAAAAATTGGAGAAACTTTGGAAATAGTGAAAAATAAATAAACCGCATCATGTTATTCTCCATACATTTCCGTAATTAAAAACCGGAGGCGGGAGGCATCATCGGTTGAAAGTTCATCGATTTTTTTCTTAAAACGGACTTTGCTGAGTGTTCGGATTTGATCGACTGCGATTTCAGAAATCTTTCCGGCACAGTTTGTTTGGAAACGATGTCGCCATTTTGGATGTAATTTTGAAGTCAGGGGACAAACCACGAGTGTTTCGGAGTGCCGATTCATTGCATCGTGGCTAACAACAACAACGGGACGAGTTTTACGCAGTTCGCTTCCTTTTGTGGGATTAAGGTCTGCAAAATAAATTTCGTAACGCTTAATCGTCAAATTCGTCATGTTCTATTCCATCGAGAAGAGTGTAGTCAAAACCGTTCCAGTTTTCTTGCTCCTCAGCCATTTGCTTATAACTCTGTTCCCAAGAAAGTTTGGAGTCGTCCTTGCTTCTGAGCAGGATTCCTTCTGGGGTTTCCTCCAGAATCAGGGGATTAGAGATTGCGTATTTTTGCAACAGCGGTTTCGGCAGGCGAACGCCTTTGGAATTGCCGATTGAAACCAGTTTGATTTCTTGTACTGAATTTTGAGTATCCATAGTCGTCTCTTTTGAAAATTATCAAAATATTGTAATTACGGTAATTACTTTTTAAATTTAAGTCAAACTAAAATTTATTTTGAAAAATTATGAATTCCCGCATTTTAATCATCGATGACGATGAAAAACTGAATCGACTGCTGACCGACTACCTCGGTAAAATGGGATTTGAAGTTTTGACAGCAACACTGCCAAGTCAAGGTTTAGAAAAGCTGGAGCGTGAAGTTCCGGACTTGGTTATTTTGGACGTGATGCTGCCGGAAATGGACGGCTTTGAGGTTTGCCGTACAATTCGGCAATCCAGCACAGTTCCTGTGATCATGCTGACCGCACGTGGTGAAGTTATGGATCGCGTGGTAGGACTCGAACTTGGCGCGGATGATTATCTGCCCAAACCCTTTGAACCACGTGAACTGGTGGCACGGATCCAGTCTGTTTTGCGAAGGGTGCAGGCAAAAAGCAATTCCGGTGTGAAAAAAATTGGCAGCCTCAGTATTGATTTCCACAAACTTGAAGTAACGGTTGACGACAAACCTGCCGGTTTAACTTCCTCCGAATTTGAATGTCTTGCGCTACTGGTGAAAAATTCGGGCAAAGTTTTGAATCGTGATCAAATCATTGAGCAACTTCGCGGCATCGAATGGGATGCCTTCAATCGTTCAGTTGACATTACCATGAGCCGTTTACGTCAGAAATTGGGAGATGATCCAAAAAATCCACGTTTCATCAAAACAATTTGGGGTACAGGATATTTGTTTATCGGAGGTGAAAATGCAGTTTAAGTGGTTGAAACGACCCTTTCAATCCGTTTTTACAAAACTGATTACGGTAATGCTGATTTCAGGTAGTTTGTTGGTAATTGGAATATTTTCAATCAGTTGGCATGGTTTCCGGGAAAATCAGAGGAATTTTTTCAGTAATAATTTAGGACAATATGGAACTTATCTTGTCAGAGATTTAGAGGAAAATCTAAATTTGGAACATGCCCGTGAATTGTCGGAGCGCTTGTTTTTGATAATTCGATTTGAAGGTCAAAATGATTCATGGCAAACCGCTCCTGGGATTCCACCTTTGGAAAAAGTACGCTTCCGAAAATGGAATAATAAGGCTAACGATTCTTCCCAAGTTATTACACAATCACAGCGCGCAACCGCTCCAAATGTGCGTTTTGGACGCTATCACAGGCAAGGTGTGGTGACGGTTGATACAAAAAATGGACGTTTCATTTTTGCGGAAATTGTCGATGACTGGCACGGGATCCGTTTTGCTCTTCCTTGGATTTTTGCTGTTTTGGGATTGGTGGGCCTTGTTTTAACAGGAACGTGGTTGACTCTGCGCTGGATAATGAAACCGATAAACTGGCTTTCAGAAGGAGTGTCTGCATTGGGAGAAGGAAATTTAGAATATCGGTTGCCAGAAAAACGCGGGGACGAACTGGGAAATTTGGCTCGAGCCTTCAATCGCATGTCTGAAAGGCTTCGTGAAATGCTAACTGCGCGCGAGCAACTTTTGCTTGATGTGAGTCATGAATTGCGTTCACCTTTGACACGCATGAAAGTCGCGCTTGAATTCATTCCGGAAAATTCATCACGTGACAGTTTACAGAGTGATGTACAGGACATGGAGCAGATGGTGACAGAAATTCTGGAAACAGCGCGGCTGAAAAGCGAATATGGAAAACTTGACCGACAGCCGACCGATTTAGCCCAACTGATTCAAGAAGCGTGCTTGCCCTTTGAAAAAAAGGCGCCGGGAATTAAATTTGAAAATGCTGTCGAAAAAAGCAGGGCACAAGTAGATGCGGAACAAATAAAGACTGTCTTAAAAAATTTACTGGCCAATGCACTAAAATATTCTATGCCTGAAAATGATCCGGTAAAAATTCGTTTAAGCAGAAATGACTCCGGAATGCAGATTGAAATTCAGGATCATGGTTTGGGAATTTCACAGGAAGAAATGGATTTGATTTTTGAACCTTTCTATCGAATTGACAAATCGCGCAATAAAAACACAGGCGGTTACGGACTTGGACTAAGTTTGTGTAAAACAATTATCGAAGCACACGGTGGGACAATATCGGTGCAAAGCAACATGGGAGAAGGTGTAAAGTTTTCTTTACTGTTACCAGATTCTTCTTCAACTATTTGAATAAATTAAATATATGTGGAAAAAAATCTTTAATCTAAAATTTTGGCTGCCCGTTCTAGTTCTCGGTTTAGGAGCAGGGATCACCTTTGCACTCTTAAAAAACAAACCAACCGCACACAAGAAACCAAACATCCAACGCGGAACTTTGGTGGAAGTTATGGAAGCAACCTTGTCCAATCCGCAAATTGAGATACGCACTCACGGACGTGTTCGCGCCGCTCAAAAGGTGGTCTTAAGCGCACGTACCGGCGGAGAAGTGATTTGGATTAGTCCTAATTTAAACGAGGGACGCTTTTTTGAAAAAGATGAAGTGCTGTTAAGCATTGGCATTCGACAGTCACAATCACGTTTGAAAGCACCGTTCAATGGTGTAGTACAGGTTAAAAATGTAGACTTGGGACAATACGTAAATCCCGGCACACAGTTGGCGACTTTGCTGGGCAGCGATCATGCTGAAATTGTAATCGATTTGCCGATGGGACGTCTGGATTGGCTGCCGCGACAATTGCCTCCGGAACAGAATATTGGAGCGGTATCTGGGGGAAATCAATATCAAATTCCGGCAGAGGTTTCTTTGGCCGGAATGAATTCCGCGTCTGTTTGGCCTGTCATGGTAAAACGACATTTGCTTGAACTTACACCACGCGGAATGATGGTCCAACTTATTGCTGAAGCCAAGGATCCGTTCCGATTGAAAAATCTGCATGAGACGCAAAAAAATGAAAATTTCGGAAGTGCAGTTGTGCAAATAAGAAATCTGGGAAGCGTAAAAACGGAAATTCCGGACAAACCACAATTTTCAAATATTCCGCTTTTTGTGGGAGCATTTGTCGATGTACGAATTCCGGGGAGGCAACTTGAAAATGTGTTCAAAGTTCCTGCACAAGCACTGCGTGATCGCGATACCATTTGGATTGTCTCTGAAAAACTGGATCCGGACTCCGTAACAGGAGCGCTTGAACTTCAAGTACGACGAGTCCAAATTGCTCATCTTGATCAAGATAATGTCTTCATCTCCAAAGGAATAAAACCTGGAGAACGAATTATTATATCACCCATCAAGGGCGCTGCGAATGGACTTAAAATCCGGATTGTAGGAAATTCTAAAAAATCCGGAAAGCAAATTATCGGCGGAAATAAAAATAAATGGCAAGGTCACGAAGGAAAAAGGAAACGTCCGGAAGGGCAAGGAAACCGTCCGGAAAGCGGAACAAAAGATTCAAGGAAAAAACGCGCCGAACAAAATGAAGAAGCACATAAGGAGAGCCAATGATTCGTTGGATGGCAGAACATAAAGTGGCGTCAAATTTATTGATGCTGATCATCCTGCTTGGGGGAGCAATGGGGATGATGAATATCAAACAGGAAGTTTTTCCGGAATTTGAACTGGGTTTTATAATTGTCGCGGTTCCTTATTCCGGAGCAACTCCGGATGAGATTGAGGAGTCGATTTTGTTGCCGATTGAAGATTCTGTGAATGGAATTACCGGCATTAAAAAAATCACGGGAAGGGCAAGAGAAGGCATGGGCAGTTTGCGTATTGAATTGGAAAATGACGCAGACCAAAAAAGCGTCTTTGACGATGTGAAATCCGCAGTGGAGCGCATGACCATTCTTCCGGATGAAGCAGATGATCCGCAAGTTCAGTTGCCGCGAATCCGGAGGGAAGTGCTGAATATAGCGCTCTACGGCGATGCCCCGGCGCGTTCTTTGATTCAATTGGCGCAAATGGTTCGGGATTCTTTATTGACTCATCCGGACGTCACACAAGTTGATGTGGAACAGCCTAGAGGTTTTGAAATTACACTTGAAATTTCTAACACAACTTTGCAGCAGCATGCACTGACATTGGATAAAATTTCCGCAATAATTCGTCAAGCCACGCTTGATCTTCCCGGAGGAAAAATTCAAACGGTTGGTGGAGATTTGTTAATCCGTACCAAAGAACGCCGCTATACGGCAGCAGAATACGCGGACATTCCTTTGCTGACTACCGACCAGGGAATTCTGCGGCTTGGAGACATTGCTCAGATCACAGACGGTTTTGAAGAGTCCGATGTTCGTTCCCGTTATAACGGCAAACCCTCAGAACGGGTTCTTGTCTATCGTGTCGGCAAGCAAACACCGAGTGACGTTTCAAAAGCGGTGCGTTCAAAACTGAAGGAGTTGGAGGGACAGCTTCCCTCCAGTGTCAAAATGCAAATTGTAAATGATTCTTCATTGATTTTACAGGATCGAATTGATTTGTTGATGCGTAATCTTTGGCTTGGACTCGGTTTGGTCTTTTTAACCTTAGCACTGTTTCTGCGGATTGATTTATCGTTTTGGATTATGATGGGCATACCATTGAGTTTCGCGGGAGCGATGATCGCCATGCCTGTGATGGATGCGAGCATCAACATGATTTCCCTGTTCGCCTTTATTTTGGTTTTGGGAATAGTAGTGGATGACGCGATTGTAGTAGGAGAAAATATCTATGCGCATCAGGAAATGGACAAATCTTCGCTGAGTGCCGCAGTTGATGGAACAATTGAAATTGGCCCGCCTGTGCTGATTACGATTCTGACCACCATCGCGGCATTTATTCCGATTTATTTTATTCCGGGAGTGACGGGAAATATATTTAGAAATATTCCGAATGTGCTGATTGTGGTTTTGTTGTTTTCTCTGGTGGAAGCCATGTTCATTCTTCCCGGACACCTTTCCCATGTGAATCGGGTGATTAACTGGTTTCTAGCTCCATTAGGAAAAATATTAGAAAAACCACGTCACTTTTTCAGCAGCGGACTTGTGTGGTTTTCAAACAAACCATACCGCGCGATTCTGGAAAAAGGCATAACTTACCGTTACACAATCCTGGCGCTGGGTTTCTTTTTCATGCTGCTTTGTGTGGGATTAGTTGTCGGCGGACACATGCGTTTCACCTTCTTTCCAAAAATTGACCGTGATACAATTGCCGTAACTGCAAGAATGCCCTTCGGCACACCAGCCTCCGTCAGTCGTGAAATAGAAGAAAAAATGTTACGCTCTGCTGATACCTTGCTCCGTGAATATGAAGCTGAAGTGGGACACCCTGTACATGATGGAATTTACAGCACAGTCGGGCGTGGCGGCGGACACAAAACTTCTGTTCGTGTCTTTCTCAAACCCTTGAATGAACGCGGTTTTGCCTCCGTTGAATTTTCCCGAAGATGGCGAAAGAGCATGGGTGAAGTTCCCGGAATTGAAGCGCTTAATGTCCGTGCCCGCCATTCGATGGGTTCGGAATATGACATTGATGTTCAACTCAGTCATCCGGATACACAAAAACTTCTGCAAGTTGTCGAACAATTCAAAGAAAAATTGGGGGAATATCCGGGCGTCAGCAACATCGAAGACAGCACGGAAGATGGAAAACGCGAAGTTCAACTGCGCCTCAGTCCTGCTGGACGCACTCTTGGTTTGAGTACACAGGAATTGACTAAGCAAGTACGCGCCGCTTTTCAGGGAGTGGAAGTTTTTAAACTTTTGCGCAGCGGCGATGAAATCAGCGTCAAACTTCGTTTGCCATTTGAGCAGCGCCGATACTTGCGTGACTTGGAAGATTTGGTCATTTTAGCGCCCGGAGGTGAACGCTTGCCTTTAGGTCAGGTTGCGGACTTGAAATACGGCAAATCGTACAGCTCCATCCGACGTGTGGATGGCCGACGAGTTGTCAGCGTAAGGGCGCTGGTTGATTCAGGAATCTCAAACACCAGTGAAATTGTACTCTCTCTCAAAGAAGAATTGCTTCCGGAAATCGTGAGACAAAACACTCAACTGTATTATTCTTTTAAAGGTGCGGATCATGCCCAAACCAACACCATGGCCGGAGTTAAGGAAGGTGGAATAGTTGCGTTGTTATTGATTTACTGCTTGCTGGCACTGCAATTCCGCAGCTATTTTCAGCCAATCATTATTATGACTGCAATTCCGTTTGGCATGGTGGGGGCAGTACTCGGACATCTGTTAATGGGTTTCAACCTGAGCATTATCAGTGTTTTGGGGATGGTGGCGCTGACGGGGATTGTGGTCAATGACTCACTTATTCTAGTGGATTTCATCAACCGTGGACGTGATTCAGGAATACCTGTTCGGAAAGCAGTTGTGGATGCTGGTATTCGTCGGTTTCGTCCAATTTTACTGACGACACTCACGACTTTTTTCGGTTTGCTGCCCATGATTTTTGAACAGTCACTGCAGGCGCGATTTCTGATTCCAATGGCAATCAGCCTGGCATTTGGAGTGTTGTTTTCAACCTTCGTTATCCTCGTTTTGATTCCAACGCTTTACATGATTTTGGAAGACTTCAAAGGACTTGTGCGGAGGGAACCACAACAAATTAAAACAGAACCAAAATCGGTCTGACTTCAAACCTGATCAAGACAGGAGTTGTTCCCGCCTCAATCATTGGTAGGAAATATGCCTGCAGAGATTTATTGGGGTAGAGAAGTTGCCAGGAAGGCAGCATGAATTATACAATGAAAAACAAACTAAAGTACACCTTAACTCATGAGAAAAACTGTCCTTGACTTCGGGTCCACTTCAACAGAATCTCTTTTTGAGGGAGTCTGTCCAAAAACATTTCGATCATTCCGAACACAAGCAGAAAGAAAATTGCAAATATTGGATTCCGCGACTGAAGTACAAGACCTTCGTAGTCCCCCCAGAAATCGACTTGAAAAATTGCGGGGTGAGCGTTCTGAATTTTGGAGTATCCGGATTAATTCTCAATGGAGACTCTGCTTTGAATGGCGAAACGGAGAAGCATTGAATGTAGAAATTGTTGATTATCATTAAAGGAGAAAATATGCCTGTTAATAAAATGCGACCGATACACTCCGGAGAAATACTGTTAGAAGAATTTCTTAAACCATTGAAGATGAGTGCGAATGCTTTGTCAATCGCATTGCGTATTCCTGCTCCGCGAATCAATGATATAGTTCGTCAAAAACGTGGGCTGAGTGCGGATACTGCTTTAAGGTTAGCTAGATATTTTGGAAGTACGGCTCAGTTTTGGCTCAATCTCCAAACTGCTTATGAGTTAAAAATAGTTGAGCAACAAATGGGAACATCCATTCAGAAGGAAATTTTGCCACGTCAAGTTGCGTGATCTGAACTTGATAATTGTAATTTTATATTTTAGACAAGATTATAAGATAGACTGGAAAAAACAAAAAAGCTTATCCAAAAGTTCAAAAATAAACTTAAAATAGCAGGCTTTTTTATTCTTTGGTAATGGTATCAGTTTTCAGTAAGTGTTCGAGAGCCTGACTTAGATCAGGGTGTAGAAACTTGTAACCGCTTTCCAGCAGTATTTTGGGATAAACACGTGCACCAGAAAGCAGCAACTCATTTGCCATTTCGCCAAATACTAGTTGAGCCACAACCGCAGGCAAGGGGAATATTGTCGGACGATGCAAAACACTACCGAGGGTTTTTGTAAATTCACGGTTGCTAATAGAATTAGGCGTGACAAAATTTACAGGACCGTGGATTGATTCGTCGGAAATTACATGTTGGATCATTGCTACTGCGTCATCGATGCTGACCCAACTCATGTACTGTTCGCCGCTGCCGATAACACCGCCGAGTCCCATTTTAAAGGGCAGGAGCATTTTTTTTAGCGCACCTCCTTTTGAACTGAGAACAATTCCAAAGCGAGCGTTAACTACTCTAATTCCTGCTTCAGCAGCAACATTCACTGCATCTTCCCAGTTCACACAAACATCGGCCAGGAAACCGTTTCCTCTCTTACTGGACTCGTCAAGAATCTCTGCTCCACGGTCACCATAGAAACCAACTGCGGAAGCGGAAATAATAACAGTGGGTTTGTGTTCTGTTTGCGAGAAAAACTCAGCTAAAAGTTTTGTGCCTCGAACTCTGCTGTTGAGAATCTTGTTTTTCTTTTTTTCACTCCAACGACCATCCGCAATGTTCTCGCCAGCTAAATGAACGACTGCATATTTTTCACCGTTGTGAGCCAAATCCTTGATACAATTATCCATGTCCCAAACTGGTGATTCCGGATTAAAATTACTGCGCGGCAAACTGATTACAGAATGGCCGCCGGCAGTCAGGAATTTGACCAGCGCTGTGCCGATAAATCCGGATGATCCTGTGACAAGGATTTTCATTTTAATTTTTTACTCAAGAAAATTCTTCAGTTTAGGCTTGGAAGCCCCCAATATTCCGGATCAAAGTTTTCTAGCGAAGATATGATTTGCGAGGCATTCTGGTATTGCGAATGATCCATATTAGGATCCGGAACGACAACCACCGACATTCCAGCCGCTAACGCCGCCTCCATTCCGGAAGGTGCGTCTTCAAAAACAAGGCACTCCGCTGGCTCAACTCCAAGCCGTTTTGCGGCAATTAGAAAAATATCTGGTGCAGGTTTCCCCTCTTTCAATTCAGGGTCATCTCCGCGTACAATCTGTTTGAATTGCGAAAACCACTTTTTGTGTTTTTCATATTTTGCCTCATACATTGGAGACGACGAACTGGTGGCGAGTGCTTGTGGAATTCCATGCTTGAAAAAATGGGTTGTCAACTCTTTTGCGCCAGGCAAAGCTTGGGTGTCACGGAATCGCTCCAGCAAAACGTCTTTTCTGGAGTCCAGGTAATCTTGTGGACTAATAGGCAAATCGAGACTTTCAACAATGATCTGCGCGGCCTGAATCGATCTTCGTCCTATAATCTTTTTCTTAATTGTCCAATCAAAAACCTTTCCATATTCTGCAACTATTTCTTGAGTGACTTCCGTGTAAATGCCTTCTGTATCAAGGAGAAGGCCGTCCATATCATAGATTATGCAGGAAATTTCAGCTGGCATTATTTAGAGTTTGGCTGGTATTTATGGGAATTGAAAAAGGATGAGATTTCAGGAGATAGAAGTCTGCCGGTTATTTAAAAAAGTTTGGGCGCGTACTTTCGCAAATCAACAGTTTGTTTTTTACCATTACTCAGTTTGTAACTGAGATAAAATTCATTTACTAACTTCAGCTTTAGACGATAACTGACATCCTGAATCTTGAGATTCAAGAGACTTTGAAATTTTTCAAATTTGCGATTGATAAGATGCAGCCTGAAAGTGTAAACCCTTTGAGTTATATTCTGCCCATTAGAATTGAGCCGTGTGATATCTTCTGATTCGGTAATGTGATAAAAAATCGCGTGTGTCGGAGATGTAGCGACTCCGCTTCCTGTTCGCAGATGAGCGAGTAACGGTATGATTTTTTCCTCAAAGATTCGGAAAATTCTTTGAATGCCAGAAGTACGGTTTGTATACTGATAAAATTCTGGATCAATCTTCCAAAAACGTGCATCTCCGTCTGTATCAATTTTCACAATATCCAGACCCAAAACTCCATTTTGACTTCGAAAGAGGTAAATGTAGCTTTTAGTTTTTTTTATGCTGACAATGTTGAGAATAACTCGCTGTGGTTTAGATTCTAAAAGCTTTTTATCAAGGTAAATTCCGTTGCCCATCCTGTTTTCAGGAAAGATTTGGTAAGGTCCAAGATCTACTATTCCTCTGTGTTCCGCATCTCTGGAATATTTTTCTACTGCCGAAACACCTTGTGGCAACAAAATCCAGACGAGTCCAAAACAAACAGTTATAATATTTGTTTTGAGCTTAAACATTTTACATTTTGGCAGTCTCAACTCTTTCTCCTTTACACGGTGAACGGTACAAATCAACATTTTTCAAAGCACAACAATTATAGCAAACTATTATACTGAAGTCAGTGAAATATTGCTTGAGCAACTTGAGTCCTGTGCGGCTTGAGACTAGAATAATTATTCTCATGTAATTTGAACTGTTCAAAAAGTCGCATCAACTACAAGAAACTTTTCATACTCTATCTTATAATATGATTCCCAGTAAAGCTGTAACTCTTCCTTCCCGCCCTTTTGTGATTGGCACTAGCGGACACATTGATCATGGAAAAACAACTTTAGTCAAAGCTCTCACCGGAGTGGATACAGACCGTTGGGCAGAAGAAAAAAAACGTGGAATAACAATTGATCTCGGATTTGCTCATTATGAGGATGAAAAGGGAAATCAAATGGCATTTGTGGATGTTCCGGGTCACGAAAAATTTATTCATAATATGCTTGCGGGCGTATCAGGAATGGATGCGGTTTTACTGGTTGTGGCTGCAGATGAAGGCGTGATGCCACAAACACGGGAACATCTAAATATCTGTAATCTGCTCAAAATTCAAACTGGACTCGTAGCGCTTACACGGATTGATTTGATGGAAGAAGCAGATATGGTGGAACTTTGCCGTGAAGAAGTTTTAGAATTACTGGAAGGCACTTTTCTCGAAGGCACGCCGGTGATTCCGGTTTCCACTGTTACCGGAGAAGGATTGGCGGAACTCCGGGAAGAATTAGCAAAACTATCGCAGAAAATACAGGCTCCTGAAATTGAAAAACCTTTCCGGTTGAATGTTGACCGCTCCTTTACAGTCAAGGGATTTGGCACAGTTGTTACCGGGACTGCGCTCAGCGGGGAACTAAGTCAAGACGAAGAAGTAAAGCAATTTCCGCAACTCCGCAGCATTCGTGTTCGAGGATTACAGACGCATGGTAAAGCAGTTCAAAAAGTCTTTGCAGGTCAGCGGGTTGCCCTGAATTTGGCAGGAATTGCAAAAGAAGAAATTCAACGCGGTGACCAATTGGCAAAAGCGGATTCTTTGCTCACCGGTTACATGCTGAATGCTTCACTGACTCTGCTTGAAGATGTATCCGCGCCGCTTAAAAACAGAACCCGTATCAGGTTTCATCTCGGCAGTCATGAAGTTTTTGGACGTATTGTTCTTTTAGAAGATGAAATATTGAGTCCCGGAAAAACGGCTCTGGTTCAATTTCGTTTGGAAAGTCTGGTCAGTTCCAGACATGGCGACCGTTTTATCGTCCGGAGTTATTCGCCGATGTTCACCTTAGGCGGTGGAATGGTGATTGATCCGTCTCCCAGCAAATCACGGCGAGTACTGCACGAACTTCCTGAACGCCTCAAGCGATTGCACGAAGGCGATGAAAATGTACGTTCCGCAGAAGTGATTTATCTGCAATCTGTGAAGGGAGTAATTGAATCAGAATTTACGGTGCGTTCTGGTCTTTCCGCAAAACAATCTGCAAAAATTTTACAGCTTTTGCAAAGTCAGCAGCAGGTACTTTGCGTTGATTCTTTCAGCAAGCGTTATTTGCATGTAAAGCACGTCGAACGCATAGGCCAGTTTTTGTGCAAAGTTTTAGCAATGCATCACACTAAATTTCCGGATCGCGAAGGCATGACCCGCTCAGAACTTGCAGGAAAGCTTTCCTTGATTTTTACAGAAAAAGAGGTTGAAATTCTGCTAAAATACTTGGTGAAGGTCGGAACATTTTTACAAAATGATCAATACTTTTCATTGTCAAACCATCAGCCGCATGTTTCACAATCCCAGGAAGAAAGTTTTTCGCGTTGTCTTGAATTGATAAAGAAGGGTGGATTTCAGCCTCTGCGCCGCACACGGCTGCTGGAAGAACTGGGGTTGAACGAAAAAGATGGTGTCGCACTGCTCAAATCCGCGACTTTTTCAAAACGGCTTGTGCGTGTTGCAGATGACTTGTATTACGCTCCGGAAAAAACCACGGAAATATTAGCTGGACTTCGGAAATATTTACAGGATAATTCAAATATTACTGTGATTCAATTCAAAGAATTACTAAACATTTCTCGCAAACACGCTATTGATTTGCTAGAGTATTTTGACAGTCAACACCTCACAATTCGGGAAGAAAACCACCGTATTCCGGGGACAATTTTAACTTCCAACGTTTGAACGAAAAATTGGATAATAAAGTGATTTTTGATGGAACCGTAAAAAGAGTATTAAGTTAACTTACTGATATTTTGAAATATAATTAATATTAATCTTGTTCAATTCAGAGTAATATGTCATAATATA
>Ga0208391_1000145_pt1 | contig 37587 bp, 34 predicted proteins | sample Knorr_S23_td_Bot_FD_185612 | JGI IMG/M metagenome (GOLD analysis project Ga0208391, IMG submission 185612) | Marine microbial communities from Southern Atlantic Ocean transect - Knorr_S23_td_Bottom_ad_3770_LV_A (SPAdes) (version 2) | ecosystem: Environmental > Aquatic > Marine > Oceanic | place... | reverse complement strand
TAGTACTAGCAACTATAACTCTATTATCCAAAGCAAATAATTCTAAAGAAGTTATGAAAAAAAATAAAAACGAAAATATTCTTAATAGCATAAATTTTATCTATATTTTAAAACGCAACAAATATTTGAATTTTTAATAAATTTTTTTAGCAAAAATATCAACTATGGATAGAAGTATAATATGATGTGTCATTTCAATAAAATTATATTCTTCTGATTCAACATGAAAATTAATATTTCCTCTTTGAGATAGAGGATTGTTTTTTTTAAAACCACTTAAAGTTATTAAATTCATTTTTTTTTGTTTACAATATTCAGCTGCATTAACTATGTTTTTTGAAGTACCACTACTACTAATTAAAATAAATAAATCTTGTTCTAATGAATATGCTTTAATAGCTTCAACTACCCAATTCTCATATTTATAATCATTGGCAAAACAAGTTATCAAATTAGCATTGTTAAATGTTGAACAATTTACCTTAGCTACTTTTGCAAAATCAACACTTACATGACTAGCTATAGATGAACTTCCTCCATTTCCCACTATATAAATTTTATTTTTATTTTTTTTTGTATTAGCTATTAAATTAACAGAATCATTAATTAAATTTGTATCTACTTTTTTTAATAATTCAGATATTGAATCTGAATAATGAAAAAAATATTTTTTATAATCCATACAAGCAATTATGACAGTTTATATAAAAAAATAAAACAAGAATTTCTCATATATTCAAGAATCAATTAAATCAATTTTAGAAGCAAGAACAAAATCATTAATTGAAAGCCCTTTTATTGCATGCGTATGTATCATTATTAAGCAATAACCCCAACCCAAAGAGATATCTGGATGATGACCTTCTTTTTCTGCTAAATCACCTACAGAATTAGTAAAATTAAGTGCCGCTTTAAATGTCTTAAATATAAATTTTTTAAAAAGCATTTCTTTTTCATCATTAATACTCCAATTGGACAATTTTTTAAAATTGATAGATATTTCATTATGACTTAGTTTCGGTGTTTTGCCCGAACAAGGGGTGCATTTTAAATTATTTAAATTTGTTGCCATTAAATTGGAAATTTAGCTCCTATTTGATTTAACTCCATTGCATACAATGAACTAGTTGCTGTTACGTATAAAGTATTACCTTCCTTGCCTCCAAATTCCAAATTTGAAACTAGCTCTGGGAGAATCAGTTGACCAATTAACTCATTTTGAGGATTAAAACATTTGATTGCTTTTCCAGCACTTGTCCAAATATTACCATCTTTATCACATCTGAAGCCATCAGAAAAAAAAGGTTTGAAATCATAAACTAATTTTTGATTTGATATTAAATCTCCCTCTACATCAAAAACGTACATGCATTTAATATTTTCTCCTGTATCAGCAATATATAATTTTTTTTCATCATGAGAAAAAGTAATTCCATTAGGCCTATCAAGATTAGTTGTAATAACTTTAAGTATATTTTTTTTTGTATTAAAACAGAAAACGTAGCATCCTCCATATTCTTGTTCTCCAGGATAACCTTCATAATCTGATAAAATTCCGTATGGAGGATCAGTAAACCAAATTGTATTGTCTGATTTTACACAAACATCATTGGGTGAATTAAATTTTTTCCCATCAAATTGATCTACTACTACGGATACATTTAATTCATCATCAGTCTTATAGATGCATCTTCCACCATGAGAGCAAGAAATTAAATTTTCATCATTATCAATAGTATTCCCATTACAAAAATTTGATGGATTGCGAAACTCACTTACTTGACCATTAACAAGTTTCATCATTCTATTATTGGGGTTATCACTCCAAACTAACATATCCTTGTGAGGTATATAACAAGGACCTTCAGCCCATAGAGTGCCACTAAATAATTGTTTAAACTCAGTAGTTTTAATATAACTTTTAAATAAATCTGTATTTTCTACTTGCTCCATTACTGCATCTTTAAATTTATAAACTGTGGGACTAAAATCTTTTTTTTTATTCATATTTAATCAAAACTTAATTTCTATTGCTTTTTTTTTAGGTTCTTCATCTTTTAATTGGCTTGGAAAACCAGGAGCTCTTAAATTTTCATTACAAGCCTCTTCTAATCTTTTAACAATACTAGTGCTAAAAGATCTATCTCCATATTTACCTCTTCCTTCATTGAATATTTTATTTATTAATTTACTGATATCTGCAGGTATATTATATTTGTCTGATAATTTATCAAATAATCCTACATCTTTACATACTAAATCCATTGTAAAACCAACATCATAAGAGCCATTTAATATAACTTTAGATTCAGTTTCGTGAACAAAACTATTCCCAGAACTAATACGAATACCGTGATATGCTGTTGTCAAATCTAAACCATATTTTTTACAAACCATTAAAGCCTCTCCTAAAGAAAGTAAATTAATTGATGCCAGATAATTTGTTACTACTTTAAGTGTAGATGCATTTCCTAATTTCCCACAGTATAAAATTTCATAACCAATCTCAGATAGTAATGGAAAAGCTCTTTCAAAATTTTTTCTTTTACCCGCTACCAAGATTGATATATTTCCTTTTTCAGCTCTATGTTGTCCTCCAGTAATAGGAGCTTCCAATGATTCGATGCCTTTTTGTAAACATAATTTTGATAAACGTATCATTTCTGATTCGTCTGTTGTGCTCATTTCTATCCAAAGATGATTAGTATTTAGAAAAGGTAAAATTTTTACTAAAACATTATTAACTGCAACGGGAGAAGGTAAGCAAGTTATAATAATTGTGGATTGGGATGCTAGATTTTTAAGATCAAAACACCATTGCGCACCTACTTCTAGCCAATTTCTTGATAAGTTACGATCTAAATCATTAACAAACAATTTAAAGCCGCCTTTTAATATGTTTCTAGCTATTTTTGATCCTACATTTCCTAAACCAATAAAACCAACATTAACATCTTTCATATTTCTATCTCCATTCCATCAAAGGCAGGTAATACATTTTTAGGACATTTTGAAATTAATTTCTCTTCATCTAATAATGCAGTCATATGAGTAAAGATGGTTTTTTTTGGTTTTATATATTTAATATAATCCAAAATTTGCTCAAATCCAGCATGAGAAGGATGTGGATCACTTCTTAAAAGACCTACTACCCATAAATCTAAATCTTGAAGATTATCTAAATCATTTTCATAAAAATTCTTTAGATCAGTAGAATAAGCAAATTTTCCTATCCTATAAGTTAGTACATCTATGGAACCATGGTTATGTTTAAAGGTTTGTATTTCAATATTATTTATAAAAAATTTATTTTGAATATCTCTTACTTCCATAAATGGTCTGTAATCTTTATCTCCTTTAAAGATAAATTTATAGTGAGATAAAATTTTATCCTTCATGTCCTTAGGCATATAAGCTGGTATTATTTTATCATTAATTAATGAAATAGCTCTCATATCGGGAAGACCTGATGTATGATCTGAGTGAATATGAGTAAATAAAACAGCATCGATATTTGTGCACTTGGCACTGTACAATTGTTGCCTTAGGTCAGGACTAGTGTCAATTAATATATTTGTATTATTAATTTCAATTAAAATGGAAGATCGTGTTCGAAAATTGTTTAAATTATTAATGTCTATATTACCGTTGCGGCCCCAAGCTAAAGGCGAACCAAATGAGCCACCACTACCAAGTACTCTTATTTTCATATTGAAATTTCATTATATCGAATTGCTTTAGAAAACAATTTATAAAAATTATTATCAGTGATAGATATAAATTCTTCAAAGGGTACTTTAAAAAATATTGATAAATATTCAGCAACATGTTTTACAAAAGAAGGTTCATTAATTTTACCACGGTGGGGAGTTGGAGTTAAAAAAGGACTGTCTGTTTCAATTAATACAGAAGATAATGGTACATTTTTTATAACACTCCTTAGCTCTTCTGCATTTTTAAATGTAATTATTCCAGATAACGATAGATAAAAACCATTTTCCAAGCAAAAATTACGTAGTTTTGAAGAACCGGTAAAACAATGAAACACAACTTTAAGAGATTTTGATTTTTGAAAATTACTTAAAACATCCATAATTTCATTTTCCGAATTTCTTTGATGTATAATAAGTGGAAGATCTGTTTCAAATGATGCCTCTATATGACTTTCAAAAACTTCATATTGCTTCTTTTTGTATTTGACTGAATGAAAAAAATCTAAACCTGTCTCCCCTATTGCAATTACTCGATCATTAGAGCTTTTATTAATGATCTTAGCCGAATTAATGATGTTACTTTCAGTTACTTGTTGAGGATGTAAACCGTAACTAAGAAAGATAGATTTAAATTTTTTTATTAATTTGTAATGGTTGTCGAATTCATCAGGATCAGTATTTATAGAAAGAATGGAAGTAATATTATTATTTTTTGCTTTACGAATGAGATTCTCAATTTCAATAGCAAGGTTGTCAAAATTGAGATGACAATGTGAATCAATCATCAATTACTATACGCGGAAAAATTGGACTTGGTTCATTAATAGTTAATGAAGTAGAGGGTAAATTTTCTATATTATCAAAATTAATAGAAGAAAAATTTAGATTCAATATTTCAAAAACTTTTAAACAACTACCTGGAATTACAGGATATAGCATTAGTGTTGATCTTTTTATTAGCTCAACAGTTAAAGATAAAACTACATTCATCCTAGCTATATTTGATTTGTTTAAAACCCAAGGTGCTTGTTGATCAACATATACATTTGTTTCTGTTAACAGTTCAAATGTTTCTTTTAAAGCTTTGTTAATTTCTTGACGTTCCATATAAGACCTATAATTGTTAATTTTATCAATAGAAAATTGTAATAATCGATCATCTTCCGAGTTAAGAGAAAAATTATTTTCAACAATGCTATTACAGTTTTTTTTAATAAAAGAACAAATACGTTGTATTAAGTTTCCAAAATTATTAGATAAATCTGCGTTCACTCTTTTCGCAATTGATTCACGAGAAAAATCTCCATCATTTCCAAAAGGAACCTCTCTAAATAAAAAAAATCGTATTTGATCTAAACCATAATGAGAAATCACTTCATAAGGATCTATAACATTGCCAAGTGATTTTGATATTTTTTCACCTTCATTAGTCCACCATCCATGAGCAAATACTTTTGTAGGTGGTTTGAGATTAGCTGCCATTAAAAAAGCAGGCCAATAAACTGAGTGGAAACGTAATATATCTTTACCAACTATATGGATACCTGGCCAAAAATTTTTAAAATTTTCGGATTGTTGCTCTGGATAACCTATTGAAGTTAGATAATTGCAAAGAGCATCAATCCATACGTACATTACATGTTTGTTGTTATTGGGTACCGGTATACCCCATTTAAAAGTTGTTCTAGAGATAGATAAATCTCTTAATCCTCCATGAATAAAACTCAAAACCTCATTATAACGAGACTTAGGCTTTATAGAATCAGGGTTGGAAGTATAAAAATCAATTAATTTATCTTGCCATTCTGATAGTTTAAAAAAATAACTTTCCTCTTTAACCCATTCTACTGGAGCCCCGCTAGGGGCAATATAAGTATCATTTTTTTTTATTAATTCATTTTCCATATAGAAAGCTTCATCACGCACAGAATACCAACCTTCGTAATGTGATAAATAAATTTGATTATTTTTTTCTAAAGTGTTCCAAAAATATTGAGCTGCAATTTTATGTCTTTTTTCAGTAGTACAAATAAAATCATTAACTTCACAACCTAAAAAAGGTACCAAATTCTTAAAATTTTTTGACATTTTATTAACAAAAATTTGAGGTTCTTCTCCGGCACTCACAGCTGCTTTTTCAACTTTTTGCCCATGTTCATCAGTGCCCGTTAAAAAAAAAACATTTTTATTTTGTAGTTTTTGAAATCTGGCAAAAATATCACAGGCAATTGTTGTGTACGCATGACCAATATGGGGTTTATCATTTACATAATAAATAGGAGTAGTAATATAAAAATTATTCATGTAATTTTGTTTAAAGGAGTAAAAATATTTAAATTAAAAATATTTTTATCAAGATTGTAAGTAAATAAATCATTTTCATTATTGTTTATATATTCTAATATTTCAAAACAAATTAGATTATCGAATGAAGAAGACAATTTTTCAAGTGAATGCAGGATATTTGATCGAAAGAAATTAGAAAAATTACAACCTGCTTTAATTTTTAGAATAGTAATTAAAATAAATTTAATTATAGAAATATAAATTTTAAATTGATCATTTGAATAAGATGAAACACAGGTTGATAAATTAATGACTTTTGTAGATAAAGAGTCCTTTATAGATAAAATTTCAAGTAAAGTTGAGTATATATCTTTTATGTCTTCAGAAAATAATTCCAAAGCTAAACCAGGAGAACCATTTGAAAGATCAAATAAAAAACTAATTTCTTCCGATTTTAGCTTATCATTATGAAATAAAAGTATTTTATTGAAGCCCTCAAAAGAAGGTTTTTCAAAATTAAATTTTAAACAACGAGATCTTAAAGTAGCTAATAAGCTAGATATTTGATTAGTTATTAAAATAAAATAAGTGTTATATTTTGGTTCTTCTAGAATTTTTAAAAGAGCATTGGCAGCATTAAGATTTAGATCATTGGCAGAATCAATAATTATGAATTTTGGTAAATTGTCAAAAGATGATTGATATATAAAATTATCTAAACTTCTTACTTGATCAATAGTAATATAATTTTTAAATTTGTTATTTTTATCATCAAATTCTTTTTGAAGATATTTGATGTTAGGATGTGTATTATTGTACATCAAATTAATATGATGATCTTTATTATTGCTTATTATTTCAGAATAAATATTTTTAATTAAAAAAAAGGCAAAAGTTAATTTACCTATACCCTTTACACCATGGATTATTAAAGAATGGGGTAAGGATTTATTTATATAATTATCAGTTAGTTTATTTACTAAATATTCATTTTCTATCAAAACTTGTGAAATATTTATCATTTTTTAAATATTTAATTCTTTAACAATTTTATCATGAATATGTTCAATAGAGGTATCACCTTTTATTATACAAAATCTTTTGTTATTATTAGACAGTTTTTTATATCCCTTAATAACTTTTGCGTGAAAAGAGGGGTTAATTTTATCATATTTATTACTTATTTTTCTATTTTGTAATCTTTTATTAATTTGTTTAGGTGACAATAAAAATAAAAAAGTCTTTTGAGGTAAAAAATTATCTAAAAAAATTTTGTGCAAAGATATAGTTTTTTGCATACCGTAGTTATTTACAAACCCTTGATATACAAATGTTGAATCAGCAAAACGATCAGAAATAACAATTTTACCAGCTTTAAGGGCTGGTTTAATTACTTTATTGATATGATTTAATCTTGCAGCCATTAATAAAAGGATTTCTTCAGTTGGAGTTATAGATTCTTTTTTATTTAAAATAATTTTCCTTAATTTTTCTGCATTCGTAGTACCTCCAGGTTCACGAGTAACTAAATGAGGAATATTATTTAAATGAAAATATTTAGATAATAATCTTAATTGAGAAGATTTTCCACTAGCTTCAGGACCTTCAAAAGAAATAAATAAATTTCTTTTATAATTCATCTAAACTTGTTCCAAATACCAAGTATTTGATTCCAGCAAATATTCTTGCAAATGGATTAATTTTATCAACATCAATTTCAGCTACTAGTGGTATTATTATTGGTTTCCTACCTGGAACATTAATTGTCATTTCACCTAGTTTATCTCCTTTTTTAAAGGGGGCAGCTATAGGTTTTGTATATTCTATGTTAGTTTCAAATAGCTGCAATTGATCAAATGACAAAATAGAAATAATTTCTTGGTCCGATATAAGATTAACTGTTGATTTATTGCCCAGCCATACATCAACATTTTTTATAATCTGCCCCTTACTAATAAGTTTTTGTTGGGACGTTTGTGCAAAAGCCCAATTAATTAAATAAGAAGATTCATTAAATCTAGAACGAGAACTATTAGTCCCATTAATGACAATATTTATACGTCGATTATCACGAAGGGTCGAGGCAGAAATTCCCCAACCAGATTTTCTAGTATAACCTGTTTTTAAACCATCTGTGCCCTGCACTTTTTCTAACAATTTGTTTCTATTTGGTTGTGTAATGTCATTATAGGTAAATTCTTTCAAAGTAAAATAAGCATAAAGATTAGGAAAATTTCTAATTAAAGCAATTGATAAAATTGCTAAATCATGAACAGTTGAATAATGATTCTCCTCTGGCCATCCGGAAGCATTAATGAAATTTGTATTTTCCAAACCTAATTTTTTTCCATATACATTCATCAATGTAGCAAAATCTGATTCTGTTCCACTTAAGCATTCTGCTAAAGCAATAGAAGCATCATTACCTGATTGAATAATAATACCCTTAAGAAGGACTTCTATTGAAACTTGATCGTCTACTTCTAAGAAAGTTCTTGATCCGCCCATTTTATAGGCTTTAGGAGAAATATTACAAATATGCTCAAATGATAAATCAGTATTTTTAATACTTTCAAAAGCTGCATATACTGTCATAATTTTAGTCATAGAAGCCGGTGCAACTTTTTGGTCAGCATTTTTTTCATATAGGATTTCATTTGTATTAAAATCCATAACAATAGCTTGCTCGGCCTTAGTATCAACTGCCTCAGCAGAAATTGAAAAAATAATAACAATAAAGAATATTATTAAATGCATATGTATATATATTTTTTAATTATGACTAAAGTTGGATTATTCTAAAATTATATCATTTTTCTTATAACCTCTAGAGATAAAAGTTGTAACTAGATTATTTACATCCTTATTTTCTAAAGGTCCAAGTAAAAGATTGAAATTATTGCCTTCTTTTTGTGTTATAAATATATATTTAATATCAAGAACGGAAATCAGATTTTTACTTCAATGTATAAATTAAAACCATAAATTTTTAAATACAAATCTAGATTAGTCACTTCTTCAAAATCCATTGCAATTGGAGAATTCAAGTTATCATTATTCAAATTTTCTGAAATTAAATTATCCTAAAGATTAGATATAGATACATCTTCTGTAGGAGCTGATTTTATAGTATCATTAAAATTTGTTGCATTCATCGACTGTGTTACAATTTTTATTTGTTTACTAGGATCGGCTATAATTTCAACTTTAACTCTAGCTATTTTACTTTTGTAGAAACGAAGTAATTGAGCTGTTTTACGAGATACTTGAATAATAGATGAATTATTATCATGCCGATCATTAATTTTAATAATTAATGATAATCCGTTTTCAAGATTTGTAATTTTAACAATACTAGGAATAGGTAAAGTTTTATGCCTACCTAGCAATTCTGTAACTTTATTTAAATCGTTATTAACAGTTTTTTTATTGTGGAGTTCTTTGCCATAATAGGTAGCTAACCCAATTTTATTGTATGAATAATTTTCACTTGGAATATATTCAACGCCGTCAATAAAATAGGGATCGCCCACTACATATTTAAATGTATTTAAGCTTGTTGTAACTTTTTTATTTTCTGAAACAATGGTATTTTTTTTTGATATGGTGGTATTTTTTTTTGATATGGTGGTATTTTTAGTGAAACTTTTTTTGTCTTCAATAAGCTTAATAATTTTATTATCTTTTTGTAATTGACAAGAAATCAACAAAAAAATTATTAATAAATTAATTAATAATTTTATCACTTAAGAGTCCAATTGAAATAGCATAATAAGAACTACAGTTATAATATAAGATATTTTTATAGTTAGGATAAACTAAGAATATTCTTCCTTTTAATCCATCAGGAGCTATGAGCCGAGCTTCTAAATTTTGTCTAGAAGGAAGTTTATTTCCATTGATATCAAGAAATCCTAATTCACTCCACTCTAGTAAACTTTTGGGGATAGATCTCGATTTAACCGCTCCGCATCCTTTTGGGTTATCTTGTTTTAAATCATCATAAAATGAATCAATATTACTAGGAGGTTGAACTTCCCTTCCCCAAGTACTATGAATTAACCACGGATTTTTATCCAAAGATGTCAAATAATTAGCAGCACTGGCAAAAGCATCTTCATAACTATTCCAAATATCAACACCATTACCATCCCAATCATAACCACTTTCGAGAAAGGTCGTAGGAATCATTTGTGTCATGCCTACTGCTCCTCCCCAACTACCTTGAAGTTGATCACTATCTACTAATTTTTGATCAATAATTTGAAGAGTAGCGAATAATTGTTTTTTATAAAAAGAACTTCTACGTCTGTCAAAGGCGAGTGTTGCCACAGCTTCAATAGTTCTAATCACACCCTGATTCTTACCATAATAACTTTCCATTCCGAGCAAGGCTACTAAAAATCTTGGTTGAATTCCAAAATGATTACCGATTAAGGATAGTTCTTTATGATATTTTTTTAACATATTTTTTCCGCCAATAATTCTTGCTTTGTCAACTCTGTAATAAAGATACTCAGCTAAAGTGATGGTTGATTCAGGTTGACAACGGTCTCTCATAATAATTTTTTTTTGCGGCAAAATTCCCTTTAACTCATTATTGATTGTTTTTTTTGATATCCCTAGATCTAAAGCTTCTTTTTTTATTTCAGACAACCAATTTTGCCATTCAGCATCAGAGGGCATTTGAGGTTTCTTGCAATCCGCCGCTACCAAATTAAAATTAATTAGAATGCAAAAAAAAAGAAAAATGGAAAAAAATTTTAATTTCATCATATATCTGAAATATCAAAAATATTCGTATTATGGAAATAATAAATAAATATTTATATATTTTGACTTTTTTTTACCTAATATGTAATAAAATGCATCTTTTAAGGAGAGATGGCTGAGCGGTTGAAAGCACCGGTCTTGAAAACCGGCAAGGTGGCAACACCTTCCAGAGTTCGAATCTCTGTCTCTCCGCCATATTTTAATTTATATTATTAATGATTTTTTTTATTAATTCAAATCTGTCTTCGTTTAACTGTCCAAAAAAATCATAGAAAATTTTCTGATCTGGCCTAATGATTATTTGTTTATTATGAGAAAATCCTAATTTTAAAATTTTACCAGGATTCGGTGGTTCATTGTTATGAAAACCTAAAACAATCCCTTTTCTACCAAATTCAACTAAATCAATATTATTACTCCAGCATAATATTTTGAGTTCAATCAATTTAAACAAATTAAAGACAGGTTTTGGAAGAAGTCCAAAACGATCAACTAACTCAATCATTAATTGATCTGAATCTTCCTTTCTTTCTATTGAAGAAATACGTTTATAAATTGACATGCGAAGATCTAAATCATCTATATATTTTTCTGAGATGAATATTTCCTCTGGAATTTTAATAGTTGGTTGATAAGAGTTCTTTTTTGTAATAAACTTTTCTACAGAAATTTTCTGTTTTTGTTTCAATATTTCTTCCTCTAGCATTTGATGGTATAATTCAGCACCAATTTCTCTTATAAAACCGCTCTGTTCTTCCCCAATAATCGAACCTCCACCTCTCATTTCTAGGTCTTGAGATGCCACATTAAATCCAGAGCCTAATTGATCAAAAGAATTAATTAAACTTAGTCGTTTTTTACTGTTATCGGTTAATTCATTTTCATTGTAAGTAAGATAAGCATATCCTCTTTTAGAAGAGCGCCCTACTCTTCCCTTTAATTGGTAAATTCCTGATAAAGAAAACATATTTGAACGATGTACAACAATCGTATTCACATGAGGCAAATCCAGTCCATTCTCAATAATATTAGTACTGATCAGTAAAGGAATCTCTTGATTATAAAATTTAGAAATTCTTGATTCTAATATTTTTGGAGATAGTTGACCATGTGCTACCACATATTTAATATCTGGTAACTTTTCTTGCATAAATTTTTCTAAAAAAGGAATATCTTTTTTTCTGGGAGTAACAAAAAATACTCCATTCTTTCTTCCGATAATTTCTCTTTTTATTGCCTCAATTATGGTGAATTCATCAAAAGGAGATATAAAAGTCCTTACAGATAAGCGTTCGTAAGGTGCTGTTAATATTAAACTTAAATCCCTAATTCCAGATAAAGACATTGAAAGGGTCCTAGGTATAGGTGTTGCTGATAAGGAAATAACATGTGCTCTAGGTGCTATTTCTTTAAGCTTCTCTTTTTGTTGGGTGCCAAATTTTTGTTCTTCATCATAAATAATCAAGCCTAGTTTTTTAAAAAAAATTTTATCGCTTAATAAGGCATGTGTACCGACAATAACTTGTGTTGATCCATTTTTTATTGAATCATATATCTCAAATTTTTCTTTATCAGGCACAAATCTTGATATTTGAGATACTTTTATGCCAAAAGGCATAAATCTTTTTGTAAAATTTTCAAAATGCTGACGTGACAATAATGTAGTAGGAACAAGAACTATACTTTGTAAATTTGACCTAGCTGCTAAATAAATAGCTCTTATAATAACTTCAGTTTTTCCAAAGGCAACATCTCCAACAATCAATCGATCTGCTGGTATATCTTTTTTAAAATCATTGATAACATCCTCGATTGCACTAAGTTGATCATCTGTTTCAATAAATGGAAATGTACTGACAAATTTATCATAATCTGCAGCTTCAAATTGTATTGAATAAGATTGAGATTGAAATCTTTTAGCAGCTATAGCTATTAATTTTTTGGCTGCATCTTTTATCTTGTTTTTAGCCTCAGCTTTTCTTTTTTGCCAATGTGAATGTCCAAGTTTATCCAGTAATACACTGTGATCTTCGTCATTACTATATTTGGTAATATAATTAAGATTTTCTACAGGCAAAAAAAGTTTTTGATTGTCAGCAAACTCTAGTTCAACACAATCGTGGAAAGAGCTATTAATACCTATTTTTTTGATATCAAGAAATCGACATAGGCCATATTCTGAATGAACAAGAACGCTTTCTTTTGTTAATTTGTTAATTTCTTCAAAGAAAATATTTTTATTTTTGATACTTTTTTCTTTGGTTGCAAAATTATAACCAAATAAAGATTTTTCATTTAAGAAAATTAGTTTACCTAATTCAAAAGCATCGTCAATTTCTAAAGTGGTAATGTAGAAATTAATATTTTCTTTAATTTCTTGAAAATTTTTAATATGATTTAAAGAAATATTTAAATTTTCATAAATTATATTATGCACTCTTTCAAGTGAACCTAGGGATCGACAGCAAATGATAATAGTTTTTAATTTGCTATGGATATTAAAAAATTTATCAATAAAATCAAAATCAATTTCTTTTCTAATAGATGATAAATTAGGTATTTTTTTTATGTTAGTTTTTTTTGACTTTTCATCAGTAAACTCAGAAAATTTAATTAAATCACTTTTAGATAAATAATGATTAGTTTCGTTTGAAGAAAGATATAGTTGATCAGGTTTTAAATAAAAATTATCATTTAGTTGATTTCTTGCTTTGAAAAAATCATTAATATTTTCAATTCTATTCTCTAACAAATCATTAAACTGACTATTCACTATAACTCGACAATCATTTACAAAATTGAAAAAAGTCTCCATTTTTTCCAGAAAAAAAGGTAAAAACTGTTCTCCACCAGGTGGCAAAATTGACTCGGAAAATGAATTATATACTTGGCTTAATCTATAATTAGAAAAAATCTCTCGGAAATTTTTTCTAAATAATGTTATCGTTTCATCATTAATCAGTAACTCACTTGATGGGTGAATGTATATTTTTTCGTTTTCTATTTTTAATAACCGTTTTTGAGTAAGTCGATCAAACTCATATATACTTTCAATATTATTGTCAAAAAAATCTATTCTTAGAGGATTTTTTCGATCAACAATAAAAATATCAATAATTGAACCTCTAATGGCAAAATCAGTTTTTTCTCTTACAACTGAAGTTCTTTGATATCCTAAAGAAATAAGTTGCTGGATAAAATGATTAAAATTTAATTTTTGATTAACAAATATTGTGACATAATTTTTTTTTATGAAGGATTGATCCACTGTACGCTGAATGATTGCATTTACAGAAGATAAAATTATTTTCTTTTGTTTATTAACGGATAATTGATAAAGTGTTTTTATACGTTCAGATTGAATTTCTCTCGACGGAGAAACATTGTCATAAGGTATTTGGTCCCATGATCTAAATATTAATATATCTGCTTTGGGTAAAAGCCAGAAAAGTTTAGATTGTAGTGCATATATTTCTCTGTCATCTCGGGCAATGTATAATATAGATTTTTCCTTGTTTGCAAAATGTTCTGCAATTATGAATGCTTCACTACCTTTATGAACGGAACCCAGAGTTACTTTATATCTCATTAATTAATTTATTTATTAAATCTTGATATTTAATTGAAGGTTTCGATTTCTTAGTTAAAAAATTGAAAATTACATTGTCCGAAATTTCATTAAATAAACTTGATAACAGAAGTAATTCTTCCTTGTTTAAATTATCTAATTTATCAATAATTATTCTTTTATATATAATATCTGTTTCTTTTGTTCCTGAATATAATGATCTATATCTTATAATTTTCTTTAAATTTGTAATTTCATCATTCATTATATTGGAACATTAAAGTAATAAGTTGCTGTAAGTTTATTTTTTTACTAAATAAATACATAATATGCGACCACAAAAGATAAATTCTATATTTTCTCCAATCTCTCAACTTCCTGGCGTTGGGCCAAAGATAGAGGGTTTATTTAATAGAATGGGAATATATCGGTATATTAATTTTTTATGGCACATTCCCTACAATTTAATAAAAAGAGAAAAACATAGAAATATTCATGAAGCCAAAATAAATTCACTAGTCACACTAAAATTAAAAATTTTGGAGCACAAACCTTCTCGTTTTAAAAGGCAACCTTACAGAATTCATTGTCTATGTGAAGATACTCCGATTGATATAGTTTATTTTTATGCAAGACATCCAGTTATAAGAAGCACTTTACCTATAGGAAAAGAAAGATATGTATCAGGAAAATTGGAATTTTTTAGAAATAATTTTCAAATAACCCATCCATCACACGTGATTAAAGCTGAGCATCTTAATGAAATGAAGGATGTTGAGCCTATTTATGGTTTAACCGCAGGATTATCGCAGAGAATTGTTCTAAAATACATGCAAAAAATACTTACGTCATTGCCTGAATTAGAAGAATGGATTGAAGAAAAATATACTAATAAATATTCCTTTCATAGTTGGAAAGAGTCTCTTCTTACAATTCATAATCCAGAAAAAATTGAAGACCTGATAAATAATAATATTTTTAGGCGCAGATTAGCTTTTGATGAATTACTTGCCCATCAATTAGCAATAGCAATAATTAGAAATTCAAATCAAAAAAAACGAGGGATTAGTTTTGATTCAAATCAAAAAATTGTTCAAGAATTTATTAAATCACTCCCATTTCAACTAACTAAATCACAGTTAGATGCTTGGTCGGAAATAAATAATGATCTAAGTTCAGATAATCAAATGGTTCGTCTCTTACAAGGAGATGTGGGATCGGGGAAAACTATAGTTGCTCTTTTAGGAATGATTCAATCAATTTCCTCTGGATATCAAGCAGCTATGATGGTTCCAACCAGTATATTGGCTAATCAACATTTTAAAAACATTTCTAAACTTGTCTCAAGTTTATCTATCAAAGTTTTGATATTAACTGGAAAAGATAAAGGAAGGTCGCGAATTGAAAAAATAGAAAAAATTAAAAACGGAAGCGCTCAAATAATTATAGGGACTCACGCTTTAATCCAAGATGATGTATCTTTTAAATCTATAGGCTTAGTCGTAATAGACGAACAACATCGATTTGGCGTTTTTCAAAGAATGGCTTTTACTTACAAAGGACTTAAACCTTCAATATTAGTTATGAGTGCAACACCAATACCTAGAACTTTATCTTTAGCAGCTTATGGAGACATGGATGAAAGCAGAATCACTGAAAAGCCTATTGGAAGGTTGCCAATTATTACAACTTCACTATCAATTTACAAAGAAAAAAATTTAATCGAAAGACTAAAGGAGAAATTAAAAACAAATAATAAAGTTTATTGGATTTGCCCTTTAGTAGAAGAATCCGAAGAAATAGACTTAAAAGCAGCAACTATACGATTTGAAAACTTAAAGAATATTTTTAAAAATAAAGTTCTTTTAATTCATGGCCGCCTTCCAGAAAAAGAAAAAGAAGAAATAATGGAAAAATTTCAGAATCAGGATTTTAATATACTAGTTTCAACTACTGTAATTGAGGTAGGAATAGATATTAAAGAGGCGACTACAATAATAATTGAGCATTCTGAGAGATTTGGATTGGCGCAACTCCACCAACTCAGAGGTCGTGTTGGTAGAAATGATATTCAATCCAATTGTATTTTATTACATAAAGATAACATGGGAGAAAATGCTAAAAAAAGAATAAAAAAAATGAAAGAAACAACTGATGGTTTTGAAATAGCTGAAGAGGATTTAAAAATAAGAGGTCCTGGTGAAGTCTTAGGAAGAAAACAATCAGGATTGCCCTCTTTTAAACTAGCGGACTTAAGTTTTGATTCAGATTTACTTGAAGATGTAAGAGAAAGTGTTTTAAATACAATTTCTTTAGATCCTAAGCTTATAAGTAAAAAAGGGGAGAATTTACGACATCTATTATATTTATTTGAACGTGATGTGGCTATTAAAACTTTAATGGCAGGTTAATGACTAAAAATATTTTCTCAAAAGGAATACGGTTTCAGTGTCAGGGATCTTCCAATTGTTGCGTGTCTAGAGGTTCATATGGATTTGTATATCTAAGTAAAAAAGATATTTTAAGATTAGCTAAATATACAGATCTACCGATTAAAGATTTTATAAATCTCTATTGTGATAAAACTGATGGGTTTGTTCATTTTAAAGAACGTAGAAAAAATGGAGAATGTCAATTTTTAGAAAAAAAGCGTTGCTCTATTTATGCAGCTCGACCTACTCAATGTAGAACTTGGCCTTTTTGGGATGAAAACATGAAAACAAAAATATGGAATAAAGAAATGCAATCATTTTGTCCCGGCATTGGTAAAGGTGAAATTATTCAACTTTCTCAAATTGAAAAACATATAAATGCAGATAGAAAAAATGAGGATGAGATGATAAATGAGGTGCTAAAAAGCTAATCCCCAGAAGAAACAAACTCCATATCTTTAAATTTTCCAACATACATTTTTTTTTTCATTTTTAACAATATCTTTATTGTTGTTCCCTCTAAAACAACTTCCAACAATTGTTCATTTTTTTTTAAAATATCACAAGTTTTTGAAATTCCAGTTGCTATATTCTTAATTTGAGTTTTTTGCATATGCAAGAATGTGATGGCGAGCCCTGGAGGATTTGAACCTCCGACAAACTCCTTAAAAGGGAGCCACTCTACCTGGCTGAGTTAAGGGCCCGTAAACGTTAAAACCTATATAGTTCAAATAATCTTAACGCAAGAAATTATGATCTTGTATTTTTCTCATCTAAAACTTTAATAGTATTGTTAGTTACAAAACTAGATACATTTCCTCCAAGTTTATGCACTTCTTTTACAAGGTTAGATGAAATAAAAGATTTTTGGTCAGATGTCATAAGAAAAATAGTTTCTATTTGAGGATTCAATTGATAATTCATTCCGGTCATCTGAAATTCATATTCAAAATCTGAAACTGCCCGAAGTCCACGAATTATACAAGTTGCTTCGTTAGATTTAGCAAAATCTGTTAACAAACCTTTGACGTTTTTTATGAAGACATTCTCATTATCAGAGATGAGATCTTTTAAGTCGTTTTGAATAATTTCTTTTCTTTCATCAAGAGAAAATAAAGGTTTTTTATTATCATTATCCGCTATACCAATTATTAAATTATCTACTATTTTTAAAGAACGCCTAATTATATCAAGATGGCCATAAGTTAATGGGTCAAAAGTACCCGGATAAATACCAATTTTGTTTTTCATTTATTGAATCCTACTCTATATCTTCAAGTCTTGACACATATACAATTTTATCAGTTTTTGGTATTTTAAAAATAGTGACTCCTTGAGTTGTACGTCCCATAATTCTTATTTGGTTAACTTTAACACGTATTATTTGCCCTTTATCACTAACCATTATTATCTGATCTTTTTCATTAATAACAAAAGAATCAATGACTTTACCATTTTTTTTTGTGGTTTTAATATTTTCGATTCCCTTACCATTAGTACTTTGTACCTTATACTCATAAGCTGAAGATCTCTTTCCATATCCTTTTGTAGTGATGGATAAAAGAAATTGTTCATTATTATAAAGTTCATTAAAATTTGTATTTTTAATAGATTTATTTTTTCTAGTTTCTGAAGCATATTTTAAGTATTCATTTCTAATATTTATATTTATTAAAGAATGGTTTAAAACAGCTTGAGAAATTAAAAAATTATTTTTTTCAAGTTTAATACCTCTATTACCTTTAGAATTTAATCCTGAAGTTAATCTTAATTTATCTATATGAAATCTTAGACATTTGCCATCGGAGGTGGATAATAAAATATCTTGATTATCATTTGCAATTTTAACACTAATTAATTTATCATTATTAATCAATTTAATACTTAATTTACCTGTCCCTCTTAAATCTCTTTTTCCACTTTTAGCAACGTCAATTAATTTATTTTTTCTAATCATGCCTTGTTTAGTTGTAAAAACAACCAAATGGTTGGACCAATCATTTTCATTAACTGGTAGCGGAAGGAATGTGGCTATTTTTTCACCTTCTGAAAATGGTAAAAGATTAACTATCGGTTTTCCTCTAGCTTTTAAACTTGCTTCAGGAATGTCATATGATTTTAAAGAATATACTTTTCCAAATGAAGAAAATACTAATAATTTTGTATGAGTTGTTGCTAAATGTATCTCTTTTACAAAATCTTCCTCCCGTGTAGACATGCCTGTTTTTCCTTTTCCACCTCTATTTTGAGCGCGGTAATTATCTAAAAGTGAACGTTTAATATAACCGTTATTTGAAATTGTAATGATTATATCTTCTTGTTGAATATAACTAATATCATCTATTTGTTCATACTCTCTATCAATTATTGCACTTCTTCTCGGAGTTGAAAATTCTTTTTTAATTTCATTTAATTCATCTTTAATTACATTTAATAATTTAGAACGAGAGTTTAATATTTCTAAATAATTTTTTATTTCTAAAACAATATTTTCTAAATCTTTTTTTATATCCTCTCTTTCTAAACTTGTTAATCTATGGAGTCTTAACTCCAAGATCGCTTTGGCTTGGGTTTCAGTTAAAGAATATGTTTTTTTCTGAAATTTAGTTGTTGGATCTCCAATAAGAGTTATAAAGTTAATGTCGGAATCAGAAAGTTTCCATTTTGATTTCATTAATTTTTCTTTCGCTTCTCTAGAATCTTTAGAAGATTTAATTAATTTGATTATTGGGTCAATGTTGTTATTTGCAACAACTAATCCTATTAAAACATGTGCTTTGTTACGAGATTTATTTAAATTAAAAATTATTCTTTTTGTTACAACTTCTTCTCGAAAGTCTATAAAGGAAGAAATCATATCTTTTAAATTCATTTGCTCTGGCCTTCCCCCATTGAGCGCTAGCATATTAGAATTAAAAGTTGTTTGAAGAAGAGTGTGTTTGTATAATTGATTGAGAATTACATTTGAGTCAACATCTCTCTTCAATTCAATTACTACCCTAACCCCATTTCTATCAGATTCATCTCGTAAATCAGAAATACCATCAATTATATTAGTGTGAACTGTTTCTGCTATTTTTTCTACAAGTCTTGACTTATTAACTTGGTAAGGCAGTTCATTTATAATGATAGCTTCTCTATCTTTCTTAAAATTTTCTATTGAAATTTTGGACCTTATTACGCACGCTCCTCTTCCAGTCTGATAAGCTTCTTTTATTCCTTTAATTCCAATTATTTCCCCCCCTGTAGGAAAATCCGGACCTAAAACAAATTTATTTAAATTTTCTATATCACAACCTGGATTGTCAATACAAAAAAGAGTAGCGTCTATTACTTCTCCTAAATTATGAGGTGGAATATTTGTTGCCATTCCAACGGCAATTCCTGAAGCTCCATTAACTAAAAGATTTGGATACTGGGCAGGAAGAACAGTTGGCTCTTTTGTAGAATCATCATAGTTTGGCTGAAATAAAACTGTCTGCTTATCAAGATCGGCAACAATTTTTTCTGAAATTTTTGCTAATCTTGCTTCAGTATATCTCATAGCAGCAGGTGGATCTCCATCAATAGATCCAAAATTACCTTGTCCATCAATTAATTCTAATCGCATGGAAAAATCTTGCGCCATTCGAACCATAGATTCATAAATTGCAGCATCACCATGAGGATGATATTTTCCCATAACATCTCCTACAATTCTCGCAGATTTTTTATAGGCTTTGTTAAAATTGTATCCTGATTCACTCATGGCATATAAAATCCTTCTATGAACAGGTTTCAATCCATCTCTACAATCAGGAAGAGCCCTTGAAACAATTACAGACATCGCATAATCCAAATATGATTTCTTCATCTCATCTACTATTGAGACACTAGAAATATTATTCAAATCTGGGTTTTTTTCAGGCGCAATTATATTGTCCGTCAAAGATAAATCCTTATTTTCTGGTAAAAAATTAAGTTTTTTTTATAACAAATTTATGAATAGGTAACAATCTATATAAACATATTTATTTATTTAAATTATAATTATATATCAATTAGTTATAATTAAATGTTAATGTATAAAGTTAAAATGGAATGTCATCATCAAGATCCTGAGAATCACTTACTTGAGAATCTAATGTATCTTCTAACTTATTATCTAAGGAAGAACTATTTGGCGCTTCTTCGATAGAGGCTGATCCACTATTTCTAGAGTCTAACATGGTTAAAGTGCTATTATAACCCTGTAAAACAACTTCAGTGGTATATTTATCATTGCCGTCATTATCTTGATATTTGCGGGTAGATAATTCACCCTCTACATAAATTTTAGAGCCTTTTTTTATATACTTTTCAATGACATCAACTAAACCTTCATTAAAAACAACAATATTGTGCCATGAAGTATTTTCTTTTTGTTCCTGAGTATTGCGATCTTTCCAACGTTTTGAAGTAGCGATTGAAAATGATGCCATTTTTTTTCCAGATTGCATCGAACGTATTTCAGGATCTCTTCCAAGGTTACCTAACAAAATTACTTTATTAACACTACCACTCATTTAAAATCCTTATATATAAATATATAACAAGAAATAAGAAATTAGCTAATAAAAATTATCAATGAATCTGGATAAAATTATCATTAAGGGAGCTCGTGAGCACAACTTAAAAAATATTGATCTAGAAATACCTAAAAATAAAATGATTGTAATAACTGGCGTTAGTGGGTCAGGAAAGTCAACTTTAGCTTTTGATACAATTTATTCAGAAGGTCAAAGAAAGTATGTTGAAAGTTTATCAGCATATGCAAGACAATTTCTTCAAATGATGAAAAAACCAGATGTAGATAGTATAGATGGACTCTCTCCTGCTATATCTATTGAACAAAAAACAACTCAAAAAAACCCAAGAAGCACAGTAGGAACAGTAACGGAAATATATGACTATTTGAGAGTTCTTTTTGCTCGTGTTGGTGTTCCTTATTCACCGACAACGGGTTTGCCCATTAAATCCCAAAGTGTAAGTGAAATTACCGACTTGATAATTGCTAATAATAAAAATCTTCGTATATACATTTTATCCCCCATAGTTAGAGATAGAAAAGGTGAATACAAAAAAGAAATTGAAGAAATAAAAAGAAAGGGATTTCAAAGACTAAAGATTGATAATAAAATATATGATATTGACGATATTCCTAAATTAAAAAAAAACTATAAACATAATATTGATATTCTTGTTGATAGACTTGTAATTAAAAAAGAAATTCAACAACGATTATCTGAAAGTATAGAAACTGCATTAAATTTGTCTGATGGATTAATTTATGTTGAAAATATAGATACAAAAAAAATAAATATTTATTCTTCAAAATTTGCCTGTCCTGTATCAGGTTTTTCAATAGAAGATATTGAACCAAGATTATTTAGTTTTAATGCCCCTCAAGGAGCTTGTGAAGAATGTGATGGATTGGGTATAGAAAAATACTTTGACGACAAAAAAATTATCCCTGATAACTCAAGATCTTTATTGGAAGGAGCTATAAAACCTTGGGAGACAAAGGTTTTTGGCTATCAAAAAAAAATGTTTCTTGAAACAATAGGAAGGATTTTCAGGGAATTTAAAATTAAAACTAAAATTCCTTGGAAAGATATACCTTTAAAAATCCAAAACTTGATCCTATATGGTGACGAAAATAATCAGATTAAATCTTTAACAAAATTTGAAGGAATCATAAACTTTATTGATAGAAAATATAGTGAAACAGAAAGATGGTGGGTACAATATGAATTGGAAAAATACTTATCCGAAAGAAATTGTGAAGTATGTAGGGGATTTAGACTCAATGAAAAAGCACTAGCTGTTAAAATTAACAATCATCATATAGGGAATGTTACACAGAAATCTATAAAGAAATGTTTAAATTGGTTTAAAAAATTATCTTCTAAACTTGATGCCAATCAATCAAAAATTGCAGAAAGTATAATTAAAGAAATTCATGATAGATTGAATTTTTTAAATAAGGTTGGTCTTGATTACTTATCTTTATCAAGAGCCAGTAAAACACTTTCAGGAGGTGAAAGCCAAAGAATAAGACTTGCAAGTCAAATAGGTTCAGGATTAACAGGAGTTTTATATGTTTTAGATGAACCTACTATTGGATTACATCAAAAAGATAATCAACAACTCATTCAAACTTTATTTAGATTAAGAGATTTAGGTAATACGGTAATTGTTGTAGAACATGATGAAGAAGCTATCAGAAGTGCTGATCACATCGTTGACATAGGAGTAAAGGCCGGTATTCATGGGGGTGAAATAATTGCTGAGGGAAAACTTTTACAAATATTAAAGAATAAAAAAAGTTTAACATCTCAATATTTAAATAAAATTAAACTTATTGAAGTCCCCAAAAAAAGAAGACAAATTGATAAAAACAAAATATTAAAAGTTTATAAAGCTAATACTAATAATTTAGATAATATAACTGTAATTTTCCCTCTAAGCACTTTCACATGCATTACCGGAGTATCAGGAAGTGGAAAATCATCTTTAGTTTTTGATACATTGTATCAACGTTTGGATGAATTTTTTAATAGATCATTAAATAAAGAGGAAAAAAATTATAATGTCATGGGTGTAAAAAATATTGATAAAATAATTGATATAAACCAGTCCCCTATAGGTAGAACTCCAAGATCTAATCCCGCAACATATACAGGTTGTTTTACTCCTATTCGTGATTGGTATGCAGGCTTAAATGAATCAGCTGCCAGAGGATATAAGCCAGGTAGATTTTCATTTAATGTCAAAGGTGGACGATGTGAAAATTGTGAAGGAGATGGAGTTAAAAAAATTGAAATGCATTTTTTGGCGGATGTATATGTAGAGTGTGATACCTGTAAAGGAAAGAGGTATAATAGAGAAACATTAGAAATAAAATACAAAGATAAGTCTATTGCAGACATTTTGAATATGACCGTTGAAGAAGGTTATATCTTTTTTAACAAAATACCAAATATTAAACAAAAATTACAAACACTTATGGAAGTTGGTTTAGATTACATAAAGATAGGTCAATCAGCCACCACACTTTCAGGAGGTGAGGCTCAAAGGATTAAGCTTTCTAAAGAACTATCAAAAAGATCAACTGGTAAAACCTTGTATATATTGGATGAACCAACAACAGGTCTACATTTTGAAGATGTGAATAAGTTATTAAAAATCTTGCATACTCTTGTAAATGAAGGAAATACTGTAATAGTCATTGAACATAATTTGGATGTAATCAAAACAGCAGACCATATTATTGATTTAGGACCTTTAGGAGGTGAAAAAGGGGGGAAAATTGTATTTGAAGGTTCTCCAGAAGATATTATAATGGATAAACAAAGCTATACAGGAAAGTATTTAAAAAAATATTTAAATTAAATTGGAGGTTTAAGTGGCAAGTATATTACAATCACTAAATAAAACTATCATTGCAGGAATTATTCTTACTTTAATTCTTTTTTTTATAATTTTTTCAATATGGCCAGAAAGCAATACATGGCTTTCAGATACATATTTTTGGGGAACAGTAGTTTTTCGTTATTTGCATGTTTTATCTGGCATAATGTGGATAGGACTTCTTTGGTACTTTAACTTTGTACAAATTCCAAATATGCCAAATATACCAGATGAACAAAAACCAGCAATTAGCAAAGTAATAGCCCCTGCTGCACTTTTCTGGTTTAGGTGGGCAGCTCTTTCCACAATTATAACAGGTCTAATTGTTGCTTATCTAGGCGGATATGTAAATCAAGCAATGACACTAGGATTAGTTGGAGAAACAGATCCAAAAAGCATAACAATTGGCATTGGTATGTGGTTAGGAATTATAATGGCTTACAATGTTTGGATGATCATATGGCCTAATCAGAAAAAAGCATTAGGAATAATTGATGCAACTCCAGAAGAAAAAGTAAAGAGTGCAAGAACAGCGATGCTGTTATCAAGAACAAATACTTTGCTTTCATTTCCTATGCTCTTAACAATGGTAGGTGCACAAAATTTATATTAATTTATTATCTTCTTCTTGCGGTCTAAACTTGAATATAAGTAAAGTTGGGACCGCAATATATATAGAAGAGTAAGTGCCTATAATAACTCCAATAATCATAGCAAAAGCAAAAGGCTTGATTACTTCACCTCCAAAAATATAAAGGCTAAATAAAGCGATTAATGTTGTTAAACTAGTAATAATTGTTCTTGATAATGTGTTATTAATAGAGACATTGAATAATTCTGATAATTCCAATTTTTTATATTTTCTTAGGTTTTCTCTTATGCGATCATAGATAACAACAGAATCGTTTAATGAGTATCCACAAATGGTAAGAATAGCAGCAATACTCGATAAGGAAAAATCAATATTAAATAAAGATAAGACGCCTAATGTAAAAAGTACATCATGAGAAAGAGCAACAACTGCTCCAAATCCAAATTGCCAATCAAATCTAAGCCAAATATATGTTAAAATAGCTAATAAGGCGAAGCTAATAGCTTGTAACCCTTTCCATAATAGTTCTGAACTGACCGTAGGGCCAACAAATTCAGAACGTCTAAACTCACTAACTTTATCATTAATTAAATTCTTAACCTGATTAACAGTTTCAATACTTTCAACATTAGTTTCATTTTGCAATCTGATAATAATCGTTTCAGAATTACCAAATTCTTGAAGTGAAACATCATTAAAATTTGGTGAAAGAATTCTTCGTAATTCTGCAATATCAGAATTTTTTGTACTAATTTCTATGAGGGTGCCCCCTTTAAAATCAATACCTAAATTTAACCCTTTAAACGATAGTAATAAAACTGAACTTAAAATTAAAATAAGTGAGCTAATAATAAATATTTTTCTATAATCCATAAAAGGATAGTTTGTATCAGCTGGAATAATTTTATTGATACCAAACATTATAAATTAATCTCCTTTTTATTTGAAAAATTGAACCATAAATAAATAAGAAAGTTCGTAAACATAATAGAAGTAAACATAGAAGCCAGAACACCTAAAGATAAAGTTATTGAGAAACCCTTAATTGGCCCAGATCCAAAAACAAATAAAAGGAGTGCTGCAATTAAAGTAGTAATGTTAGCGTCTAAAATAGTTGAAAGCGCTTTATCAAATCCATTTTTTACAGCTTCTAGAGCGCTTGTTGTTTTATTTGCTTCTTCTTTAATTCTTTCAAAAACTAAAACATTAGCATCTACAGCTATACCAATAGTTAGCACAATGCCGGCTATACCAGGCAATGTCAGTGTTGCACCAATGGTACCCAATAATGATACAATAATAAATAAATTGGCCAATAAAGATAAATTAGCGAGCAAACCAAACACCCCATAAATTAAAATCATAAATATACATACGCATATCATGCCTATAATTGCTGCAATTTTTCCTGCAGCTATGGAATCAGCTCCCAAACCTGGTCCAACAGATCTTTCTTCAATAATACTTAATGGTGCAGGTAATGCTCCTGCTCTTAATAAGACAGATAAATCAGCTGCTTCTTGGGATGTAAAATTACCGGTAATAATTCCTGAGCCTCCGGTAATAGCTGTATTTATAACAGGGGCAGTGATAACAACACCATCAAGGATAACAGCAAACCTTTTTCCAACATTTTCACTGGTTGCTTTTCCAAACTTTTGAGCTCCTGTCGTATCAAATCGGAAAGAAACGGCATGTCCTTCCTGAGGATCAAAAGATGCTTTTGCATCAACTAAATTTTCCCCTCCCACACGTGATTTTTTTTCTACTAAATATTTTATTTCTGGGTTGTAAAAATCTGCAACAATTATTTTTCCAAAAGGGGCTCTATTTGCCTTTAGGGATATCGTATCATCATCATCAATCATATGAAAAGTTAACTTAGCTGTAGTGCCTAATAGTTCTTTAATCCTTTCAGGATCTTTGATACCTGGTAGCTGTAGTAAAATTCTTTTTTTGCCAGAGCGCTGAATTAAAGGTTCTTTTGTTCCAGACTCATCTATACGTTTACGTACTATTTCAAGAGACTGCTTTATTGCAGATTCTTTAATATTTTTTTTGAAAATTTCATTAATTACAATTTTCATTGTATTATTATTAATCGAAACATTGACATTGCGATAATTATTCTTAAATTTTTCTCTTATTTCTTCTAATTTATCATTATTAGAAAATCTTAATTGAATTTCATCTTCTTCAGATATGATATTTATTATGTTTGTTTGTAATCCTCTAGCTATTAACTGAATTGAATCACTAATATTATTCAGCTCTTCTTGCATTAGAACTTCAGTTTGAACTTCCAACAATAAATAAGAACCTCCCTGCAAGTCTAAGCCTAAATTTATTTTATTATCAAAAAACCAATTATTAGAATTTTCCTTATAAAGTAATGATGGTAATGAAAAAATTATTGCCAAAGAAATAACTAGAATGACCAACGTGGCTTTCCACAAAGGATAATTTTTCATGTATATTATTTTTTATTGCCAAAAATTCCTGAAAGAAAACCGCCTTTGTTTTCTGATTTTGGTGTTGAAGTGCCTGTTTTTGTTTTTTCAGGAACAACATACAAATCTGTAACCATACCTGGAGCAATTTTTATTTGAACACCATCGGAGATTTCTACTTGTAATTCTCTATTCTCACTCACCTTATTGATATTACCAATAATACCTCCAGAGGTAATTATTTTGTCTCCCCGACGTAAATTATTAAGCATTTCTCTATGTCGCTTTACCTTCTTTTGTTGTGGACGAATTAACAAAATATAAAAAACCCCAAAAATTAAAATTAGAGGTAAAAAAGCTCCCATTTGATCCATAAATTTCCTATTATTATTTAATTTGAGGATTTACTTATACTGTGTAAAAGAAAAATGCAATTATAGTTCAGAAGAGATAATCATGGGTTTCATCACATTTTTTTTACGTAAAAACCTGTTAAATAAGGGTAATGCTTTCGTTTGGAATTCCAAAGAAAAAAATATAAAAGCTATTAAAAAAATCAACACAATAGATCTAAAATTACTTGTAGGGGTAGAAAAACAAAAAAAAATATTACTTAAAAATACTGAAAATTTTGCTATTGGTAATTTTACTAATAACGCATTATTATGGGGTACTCGGGGTAATGGAAAAAGTACATTAATTAAATCAGTTTTTTTAAAACTTTCGCAAAAATATACTTCGCTTAAATTAATTCAGCTTAAAAGAAATAATATTTTCGACATTGAAAAAATTTATCCAATTTTAAGTGAATTACCAAATATGAGATTTATAATCTTTATTGATGATCTTTCCTTCGAAAAAATCGATAGTGATTATAAAATAATTAAATCTACTCTTGATGGAAGCATTCAAAATCAACCTACAAATATTGTTTTGTATGTAACTTCAAATCGACGTCATTTAATGCCAAGGGACATGATTGATAATGAAAGATCATCAGCTATACACACAGATGAAAGTGTCGAAGAAAAAATTAGCTTGAGTGATCGTTTTGGTTTATGGATAGGTTTTCATAATTTAAGTCAAAAGGATTTTTTAAATATTGTTAAAACTTACTGTAAATTTTACAAAATAAATTATTCAAAAGAAACAGAGACTGAAGCTATTCGCTGGTCTATACAAAGAGGTAATCAAACAGGTAGATCAGCTTGGCAATTTATTATTCAATTAGCCGCGGAAAAAGATATGAAACTAATATTTTAATTTTTTTACTAATTTCCTTAGAAGATAAAAATAACCAGAATTATATTATTTTGCATTAATTTGTTTTTTCTGTGAAGGAATGGAAAAAAGACCACTGATGACAATAAAAAAAGCTCCAATTATTGCGTAAAAATTTAAATACTCATCGAAAATATAATAACCGACGAGTATTGACCATAATATTTGTATGTAAACTAGGCAAAATATTGATGCGTAATATTTTTGCGAACGTTGAAAACTTATTCCCGTACACAAAAGAGCCGCGTTAATAAATATGGAAGAAATAATAATTAAGCATAGGGTTTTAAAGTCAAAAAGTAATGGATCAAAAATAAAAAAAATGAAAGATAATAAATGTGTAAATATTCCTCCATAGATAAAATAACCAATCGGGCCTGTTACATTATTATATTTGTTAACTATAACTGTAGTTCCAGTGATTATAAGAGCTCCAAATAAAACTAAAAGATAGAAAATATTAAAATTATCAAATCCAGGTTGAACAACAAACAAAACTCCCATTAATCCAAACAAAATTGCAATGAATAGAAGTATATTGATTTTCTCTTTAAGAAAAAAAATAGCAAATATACTTGCAATAAATGGAGAAGACATATTTAGGGTTGTATATTCAGGTAAAGAAATATTTCTCAAGGCAAGAAAAGTAATAAAAGGCATCGGGGCAAATAACAAGCCTCTAAAAAGAGGTATAAAATAATTCGTTGTTTTTAATTCTTTTTTTAAATCTCCTTTAAGTATTAGATATAAAAGTAGTAGTAGGTAAGTTGGAGTTCCATAAAAAACAAAATGATAGAATTGAATTCCTTTAGGGGATAAAAAATTAATAATTCCATCATTTATGACAAAAAATAAACCTCCTAAGATTATCAATGCTGAACTAATCAAAATATTTTTCATAAGAAAATCTAAAAAAAATTAAAAGTTATTAAGTGTATTGTATGTACGTGAAGAGTTAATATATATTTAAATATACATAAATACTAACATGATATGGAATCAGACATAAAAACATATAGGCTTATAATCAAAGGGAAAGTACAAAATGTTGGATTTCGACATTGGTTTAGTAATTTAGCGATATCTCTTGGCTTAAATGGATATGTTCAAAATCAACATAATAAAGATGAAGTTGAGGCTATTGTCCAAGGAAAAATGCAGGACATTTTATCTATAGCTGAAAAAGCGAAAACTGGTCCAGAAATGGCCCTTGTTGAAGGTGTCATTCCAAGTAACGTCTTTAGCAATGTTACTTATTCTGGTTTTATAGTAAAATTCGAAAATTAGATTTTCTAAAAAGATTTTTTTAATGTGTCGTGCAACATATCAAACATATCATCAACCTGTTCTTTTGTTATGATAAACTGAGGACATAAAACTATCGCTGCACCCAATGGACGGCAAATCAATCCATTATCAATTGACATATTCGCAACCTTGTCTCCCATGTTGAGATGCCCTTCAAAAGGAGTTTTTGATGCTTTATCCTTAACCATTTCAAGAGCAGCCATTAAGCCTATTCCTCTTGTCTCGCCAATATGCTCGTATTCATTAAATTCATTTAATCTCTGGTGAAAATAGGGGGAAATAGATTTAACATTATCAAGCAAACCCTCGTTAATGATAACATCAATAGCTTTTAGGGCAATAGCGCATCCAACGGGATGCCCTCCCGATGTAAAACCATGGGGGAACTCTTCTGCTTCTTCAGAAACTCTAGTAAAATCATCCGCAAAATCTTTATTTACTATAACAGCTCCCATGGGAAAATAACCAGCAGTTAAACATTTGGAAGAAATAATTATATCGGGTTTTAAATTATAAGTATCACTTCCCCAAAGATTTCCTGTTCTACCAAATCCACATATGACTTCATCAGCAATAAAAGGAATACTGTATTTTTTGAGTATTGGCTGAATTAAATCAAAATAACCTTCAGAAGGCGGAATTACACCCCCTGCTCCCATAACAGGTTCTGCAAAAAAACCAGCTATGGTATCTGCATCTTCTTTTAATATTAAGTCTTCTAAATTTTTTGCCATGCGTTTAGAGAAATCTTCTTCAGATTCATTAGGTAATCCAAATTTCCAAAAATGTGGGCAATCAGCATGAATAAAATCTGCTAAAGGCATTCCAAACTCTTCAATATAAGACTTGCCTGTCATTGAACTTGCTCCCAATGTCACTCCATGGTAAGCATTGATCCTTGTAATAATTTTTCTTTTTTTAGGATGGCCTCTTCTTTTATTAAGCATCCAGAGCATTTTTACTGTCGTATCATTTGCTTCGGATCCTGAGTTGCAGAAAAACACTTTACCTTCATTAAACGGAGAGACTTCAATAATTTTTTCAGCCAATTGAATTGTTTCTTCTGACAACCTACCAAACAAGGAATGGTATCCTCCAAATTTAGCATATTGTTTTTGTGCAACTTCTATAATTCCAGGATGATCAAACCCGGCACATGAATTCCATAAACCAGAGTTAGCATCAAGGTATTTTTTATTATGAATATCATAAACATAAATACCTTTACCGTGAGAAATGATAATGGGGCCTCTCTCATTAAGTGATTTCATATCTGTGAAACCATATAAATGAGAGGAGTAATTACTTGTTAACATATGCTGTTTCTTTTTTGTAAATTATGGGCAATTCTTTGCAATTTCTAAAACTTCCTTAACATGATCTTTAACTTTAACATTATTCCATTGTTTAAATAGTTTTCCCTTACTATCAATCATAAATGTAGATCTATCTATTCCAAAATACTTTTTTCCATACATAGATTTTTCTATCCAGATTCCCAATTTTTCACAAACATTTGTTAAGTCTGATCCTAACAAATATCTTAACTTATATTTTTCGGCAAATTTAATATTATTTTCTATTGAATCTTTTGAACATCCAATAATTGTAAAACCAAGTTTTTGAAACTTGTTAAAATTAGATTGAAATTCATTTACTTCTACAGTGCAGCCAGGTGTCATAGCTTTAGGATAAAAAAATAAAATAGTTTTAGATGTTATTGCTGAAGATTTTAATATAGATCCATCAATTAAAGAGAGTGTAAAATTTGGTAATTTTTTCATAATAAATTAATTATTAATTTCTTTTAAAAGATCTTCAGTATTGCGTATTCTACAACATCCTTTTATTGCACTTAAAGAGTTATTATGTCTTGCCTCTGTATGTGTTGCGCAAGCATCGTCTATTAAAGTTATTAAAAAACCTTTATCACATCCATCTCCTCCAATTGGTGCAACTGGGGAAAAACGAATTTTTTCTATTCCTGCAATAACCTTTTCATCACGATTTATGAGATCCATAATAGTAAGTTAATAATAGAAGGTATTTTTGAAAAAAATCAATCTACAAATAATATATAGTTTAAAATAAGTTGGTCGGGAAGAGAGGATTCGAACCTCCGACCCCATTACCCCCAGCGGAGAATTATAGACTATACTTAGCTTTGAAACTTTGCCATCATTCCCCCGCTGGATGAACTAGTTGATAAATAAAATACATATTGCGAAGGAAACCAGCAGACGAATGATGATATGACTTATTTCAAAGGCTTTAAGTAAGTGGCTTAGTGATGAATGTTGGTTAGATGAGGACTAAGGAGAATGAAATGTTTTCCACCAACCACGAGGAATGTTGAGAATAAATCTTTATAATTAACCAAGTATAGCCATATAGTTTGAATTTTTAACACATGAGATATGTAAAAAATTTACCACTATGAGTTAAAAAATGCTAAAGAGTACACTACACTACTGGTTGTAGAGTTGTGTGTGTCCTAGCTATCCTAAGCAATAGACCTTAGGTTAAGATTAACCGCCGACCTAGGGAATTTTTTAGTCAGTTAGCTAAATTTTTTACCAGAAACTAAGATTATTAGAAGAATTGAGTTTTTTTATTATGATATACGATGTTTATATAGTTGGGCAAATAGTTAGAGATATTAACTATTTAAGTAAAGTAAATAGCAGAGTTCAAACTTTTGGAGGAACCGCTTTTTATTCTGGAGTGACATATAATTCGTTAGGCCTTACTACTGCTGTCCACACTTCCTTTGACGTTCATGATAAGCCTTTGCTTGCAAACTATGGTTTTGATAAAGAAATAGTGCAGTTTAACCAAGAGGGTTCAACTACCACAGAATTTAATAATTATTATTCTGAAAAAAATATAAATGTTCGTTTTCAAAAAGTAAAATTTAATGGTTTCCCAATAGACGGAAAATTAAGAAAATCTAAAATTTATCATTTTGGTCCTTTATTAAGTGGAGATATCGCGATGAACGTATACCTTGCCCTCAAAAAACTATCAGGCATAAAAATTATTGATGCTCAAGGATTAGTACGGCAAGTGCGAGAAGACAATGTGGTCTGGCAATCTAATAAAGATGTTAGAAAAATTTTATCTAATTTTGATATGATTAAATGTGATCAAAATGAATTGGTTTATATTACGGATTCTAAAAACACTAGCAAATCTATAGAACTACTCAAGCGGTGGGGACTTAAAGAAATTATTGTGACAAATGGTTCCAAGGGCTCTACAATTTATAGCAAGTCAGAAGGAGAATTTAATATTCCATCATTTAAGCCTACTAGGCTTAAAGATACAACTGGGTGTGGCGACACCTACGCAGCAATATATGCCTACGCACGTATGAAAGGTTTTCCTATTTATGAAGCAGGTTATCTTGCTTCCGCGGGGGCAAGCTTAAAAATTGAAAACATCGGACCGTTATCAACTTCAATTGAACACATTAAAGAGAAAATTGAAAAACATTACAAAGAAAGAATTTTGCATTTAATTGCATAATCTCTTCCCAAACATATGGACCATAAGAATTGTTAATGAAAAACATTAAAGCAGCAGTCATATTAGCTGCAGGAAAAGGAAGTCGGATCTCTAATACAGATAATTACGTTTCTAAGCCCTTATTAAAACTCTATGACATGACCTTAATTGAAAGGTCTATTTTCAATTTATATCATAAACTTAATGTAAAAAAGTTCTACATCGTTACTGGCTACAAACATGATACAATGCATGATTTTCTAGAAGGACTAAAAAATAAAATTAATGTTGAAATAAATATCGTATTCGCAAATGAATGGGAAAAGGGTAATGGAGCAAGTTTCCTGTCAATTTCCAATATCGTTAAAGAAGATTACGTTTATGTAGTAATGAGTGATCATTTATTTAATGATAGTTTTTTTAAAACTATTGCTGAAAAGAGTATAGAAAACAATAAATGTTACCTTGCAATTTCCAAAACGCTCTCGCAATTCAATGAGTTCAATGATGCAACTAAAGTAAAAATCAAGAACGGAAATATTTCTCACATCGGTAAATCAATAAAAGCAATTGATGGTTTTGATACGGGCTTCTTTGTTATAGCCTCTCAGATTTTTAAGTATATAGGAAATATGTCTAATGAAAAAAGTATCAGCCTTAGCCATATAATGCAGAAAATAGCAGATAATAATCATTTGTGTTGTATTGAGGTTCCTGCACTAAGTTGGTTGGACATAGATACGAAAGAGGATCTGGAAAAAGCAAAGGATTTTTTATTTGATGCTGCTAATTCAAAATCAAATGATGGACCTGTATCAAGATATCTGAATCGACCAATATCCAACAGGATTACCAAACAAATCGCAAACTTCCCAGTAAAACCAAATCATATTAGCTTGGTTTCTTTTTTATTATCATTATTAGCAGCTATAATTATCGCATTTAAAGGATATTCATTTCTTGTACTTGGAGCCCTGCTGGCTCAATTATCATCCATCCTCGATGGATGCGATGGTGAGGTTGCAAGATTAAAAAATATCACTAGTAAATACGGCGGATGGTTGGATCAAATTCTAGATAGGTATGCGGACTTATTATTAATTACAGGCCTTACCTTTCATACCTATTATTTGCATCAATCACTCTATGTTTTCTTAATCGGTATTCTGGCAATAGGCGGTTCTCTTATTTTGAGTTATTCAGCTATTGTGTATGATCCTGCCAGTAAAAATATACAAAAATTTCGTATGGGGAGAGATGTAAGAATTTTTATTATATTAATAGGTTCAATTGCAAACTTTCCTTATGTAACATTACTCTTTTTAGCTCTTTTGATGAATATTGAAGTTTTAAGAAGACTTTGGGCACTAAAGGATAAACTAGATTATTAATTATCATTTTCAATATCCATTTCCATCCATAATGGCCAATGGTCAGATGCAGTTATTTTTCTGTCTATATAGGTTCTTTTAACTTTAGGTAAAAGATTTTTTGATACAAAACAGTGATCAATGCTGTCACCATCAACATTGGTACCTCTATCTTCGTCACTTGATTTCCAAGCATCATAAAAGTCTTCTGAATCTGTCATTTCCTGATATTCTTTGCTGTCTAGTTTAAAATTCATATCTCCCATCAAAATGAACTGCTTAGGCATGGGGGGTTTCTCACCCTCTGTCCAACCTGCATCAGTATGTTCGCCTGACCATGCACCTTGTTCGTAAGGCGCTTGATTAATCCTTCTTATCATGAGTTTTATTTGCGGAAAACGACTTTCGGGATTTCTATGGCTTAGGTGTGTCGAATAAACCCTTGTATGACTTAAACCTGGAATATCTATAACTGCCTCCAACAAACCTCTTTGAATTGCATGTACCGGACCAGTTCCCTGTTTTGGTAAAGGGAAATTTCTTGAAGATATAATTGGATATCTAGACAAAATCATATTACCAAATTGTCTACGTCGATTTGAAATTTGTCCATATTCATTTTTAAGACTGGCATCCATATCGAGAGCTGGTCCATAGACCGAGTAAAATTTTGGTAAAAATTCAGACAATATCTGTGCTTGATCTACAAAACCTGAGCGTTGCCAAAACTTCTCAATCTCTTGAATACAAACAACGTCAGCTTCTTTGACTGTTTCTGCTATACGGTAAATATTAAACTCGCCATCCTGGCCTTTTCCATACTGAATATTATAACTCAAAAATTTCATTAAAGAATCGATAAATTATCCTTTCTAAAATTAAAATTCATTTAATATTGATAGCTATCCTACCACTAACCACGAGGAATGTTGAGAGGTTATTTATTCCACACATATTTATAGACAGTAGTTAAACTAATGAAAGTTGAATGGTAGGATAGATCAATGAAAAAAATTATAAATTTTCTATTAGTTTTTTATTGCCTATTTTCTTTTAGTGTTGTTGCCCTTGAATACAATTCTAATACACTCCTTCAATTTGATCCTGAAATTGCTACAGGGCAACTAGATAATGGTCTGACCTACTATGTCTATGAAAATGAAGAGCCCGAAGATGTAGCCTACTTACGCCTAGTCATTAGAGCTGGCTCCTTGCAAGAAGACGAAGACCAACAAGGCTTAGCCCACTTTGTGGAGCACATGGCCTTTAATGGTTCATTAAATTTTGATTCCGGTGAAATCATCAACTTTTTGGAATCAATAGGCATGGAATATGGTGCCCATCTCAATGCATCTACCGGATATGACAAGACAATCTATAAATTGAAGATTCCAACAGATGATCCAGCAATTATCAAAAAAAGCATGCTGGTTCTTGCTGATTTTGCAGGAGAAGTCAGTTTTAAAGAACAAGCTTTTGAAAATGAAAGAAAAGTTGTTGTTGAGGAATGGCGTGCATCGTTAGGCTCATCGGAGCGACAGCGTGAAAAACTAATTAAAATCCATTTTGCAAACTCTAAATACGCAGTACGCAAACCTATTGGGAAGGTAGATTTAATTAAAACATTTGAACCTCAGCGAGCTCGTGATTTCTATTATGAATGGTATCGTCCAGAGTTAATGGCAGTAATTGCCATCGGTGACTTTGAAAAAGAGAATATCGTTTCTCTGATCAAAGAGCATTTTTCTTCTCTAACCAATCCAACCCAAGGACGACCGAGAGAAGTATACAGCGTGCCTTTGACTACAAAAGATAGCGTTCATTTTGTCACTGATACCGAAGAAACAACAACCTTGCTTCGAGTACTCTTCAACCATAAGGCAAAACTCTTTCGCACTCAGGGGGATTTTCGTGACGATGTGGTCCTTGGGATGTATTTGGATTTGCTCACCCAACGACTGAGCGAGATTGCCTTGCAAAAGGACCCTCCCTTTGTCGCTGCTGGAATCTATGATGATCAACTGACACTCAAGAACATCCAATATACCCTAGCATTCATCCCGTTGAACGAAGATTTAGAGCGGGGCTTGCAAGCAATTCTCACTGAAATTGAACGGATACGTCAGCACGGTTTTTTAAACAGCGAACTAGAGCGGATCAAGGATGACTATCTATCCTATTACCAAAAGTTGTACGATAATCGTGACGATCAGGATAGCACTTTTTTCTTAGAGGACTTCATAGACCGCTTTGTCAGCAAGGAAGCTATAACTAGTATTGTTTTTGATTATGAGTTAATCAAGGCTATTCTCCCCACTATTACAACTGAAGATCTCAAAACAATTACGGATAAGTGGTTTTTGGATGAAGGGCGAAAAGTTGTTGTTGTTGCACCGGAAAAGAATTTAGACAGACTTCCTACACCCGATGATCTTCTGGCTTTACTAAACCAATCATCCCAAAAACAACTAGCAGCCTACGAGGAAGATGATGTAGCTCAACGTCCTCTACTTGAAGTATCGCCCATTCCTTCAAAAATAATTTATGAAAAATATCATAAACAACTGGATACAACCGAGTGGCGGCTAGCTAATGGCGTACGGGTTGTTCTAAAATCAACGAACTTTAAAAAAAATAGCATAACGTTCTCTGCCCAAAGCCCGGGAGGTACTTCTTTAGTTAGTGATGAGTTTTTTGTGTCTGCCGATAAGGCCATAGAAGTTGTAACATATAGCGGGGTTGGTAGTTTTAATACCATTGAATTAAATAAAAAATTAAGTGGCAAGAATCTTTCCATTGAACCCAAAATCTTTTCTCTTTCTGAAGGTATGTCTGGAAGTTCCACTATAGAAGACTTGCCGACTTTGTTTGAGTTA
>Ga0208391_1000142_pt1 | contig 37879 bp, 35 predicted proteins | sample Knorr_S23_td_Bot_FD_185612 | JGI IMG/M metagenome (GOLD analysis project Ga0208391, IMG submission 185612) | Marine microbial communities from Southern Atlantic Ocean transect - Knorr_S23_td_Bottom_ad_3770_LV_A (SPAdes) (version 2) | ecosystem: Environmental > Aquatic > Marine > Oceanic | place... | reverse complement strand
AGCTTATTATAATATGATAAAATTGTTTTAGTAATTCATTAAATAATATTTAATAGTAGAAAATTATAAGTGCAAATTCTTCAAAATTATTCATCTGCCCCCCTTATTGTTTATACGGGAAAATTTACTGGCCGTTCTCCCAAAGATCGTTATTTTGTCAAAACTGCAGATAATGAAAATGCTATAGAATGGGGCTTAAGGAACAGACCTGTATCGGAAAGTGCGTTTGATGACATTTATAAAAAATTAAATGCATATTTAGCTCAAAAAACAAACTTTGATTTTAAGGGTAATGTCATTTCGGATCAGCAATTTGCTTTTTCTATTACTTTAACAACAGAAGAGAAGTGGTATACACAATTTGCAAAAAATATATTTCGTAACGATAACTTTTCATCTTTTAGAGGTGAGATACAAATTCTCCACGCCCCTTCCTTTTTACTTTCAGAAAAATCTGAAGACATTGATAACTCTAACTTTGTTCTTATTCATCCGGAAAAAAAAATTATCCTTATTGGCGGAACAGGATATGCAGGAGAAATAAAAAAATCAGTTTTTTCTTTACTAAATATTGACCTGATTAATCATGGTATTCTTTCAATGCATTGTTCTGCTAATTTTGATTCTAACAGAGGGACTGCTTTGTATTTTGGTTTATCGGGTACAGGGAAGACAACACTATCATCCAATTCCACTAAAAAATTAATAGGAGATGATGAGCATGGCTGGTCTCCATCGGGAATCTTTAATGTTGAAGGGGGCTGTTACGCTAAAGTTGTGGGTTTAGAGGAAAAAAAAGAGCCAGTTATTTATAAAGCAACACATGCACCAAGTAGTATTATTGAAAATGTTGTTTTGGATTCAAAAGGGAATATTAATTTTAATGATACATCCATTACTGAAAATACAAGATCGTGTTACTCCTTGGATGAGGTTGATAATGTGTATGCGAAAGAATACGCACCGCATCCAACCAACATTATTATGTTAACGTGTGATGCCTTTGGTGTATTACCTCCGGTTAGTAAGTTGAGTGTAGGGCAAGCTGTATTTCATTTTGTATCCGGTTACACAGCTAAAATTCCTGGCACGGAAACTAATATCAAAGTTCCTCTTGCTACATTCTCCCCCTGTTTTGGAGGTCCATTTATGCCAAGATTCATTTTAGATTATGCCAATTTATTAGAAAAACGAATAATTGAACATCAATCGCAATGTTGGTTAATTAATACAGGTTGGTGGGGCGGTCCTTACGGTGAGGGTAAGCGTATTGATTTATCTATTACAAGAGAAATACTAAATAAGTGTATTACCGATTCTTTTACGTCCGATACTTTTGTTCAAAGTGAGTTTTTTAATTTATCGTTTCCTCGTTTTTTAGATGATGAAAAAACGATCTCTCTTGATCCAGCAGATAAATGGGAAAATAAAGAAAATTACAAAAAAACTGCAGTACATTTATCTGATTTATTCAGAAAGAATTTTTATAAATTAAATATGGAAAATAATTCATCAATTAATAAAGGATGTATATTTTATTGAAATAAATTATTCTGTTATTTCCCTAGTGCTTAGAACTTTAAATTATCCAATGCCCCCCTTTAATCCTGGGTTTTATTCTGGGAGGAATGATAGAGAAAAACTTGAGGAGGGCCCTGTTGATTAACGATGGTTCATTTTCATTTTTGTGGGAGAGGCCTATCAGTCTCTGTTTGTTTATTTTAATGATTTTAATTGTTTTGTTACAGATTTATCAGGGCATAAGAAAACGACAGACAAAATAAACCTCAACTTTCCTCCTGGTTGGTGTTAGGATGATTGTTCATATCAAGGGGATAGATGACAATTATTTTTTTTATTAAAGGATTTCTTCATGGCTTTTAAATATTACGAACAAATTAAATCTCAAGAACTCCCATCGATGGAAGTTGACAATGTCCAGGCATTTCTTAAAGATTTTGCCGTTTCGGAAGATGAAGACAAACCAATGACAAGCGGCTTGTTCCGGCTGAAAGCCGGAGAGTCACTCAAGTACACTTACACTTACCATGAGATGAAATTTATTGTGGACGGACACTTCACTATCGAAGACGAAACAGGGCAAAAGATTACAGCCAAAGCCGGGGATCTTTTGTATTTTCCTAAAGGTACGTCAATTACTTTCTCTACGGACGATTTCAGGTTGGGCTTCTTTTGTGGTCAACGTGGCGAGGGTGAAGCGTAAAAGTTTCTTTTGAACAGACACGGCATACTTTTTGAACTAATTTTTTAATGGGCCATCACTTTTGCCTTCATGCAAGATAGGTTCTATTAATTTACTAACTTCATCAGGATGGTAACCATTTTCAATTTTTTTTAAAATATTTACTGAATCTATTCCCATTTGAGCAAGTGGATGACTAATAAAAGTCAGATTTTGTGAACTTAAATAATTGTCATAATCATTGTATCCAACAACGGAAATATTACTTCCAATGACAAGGTTTCGGTTTCTACATTCCTGCAGGCACCCAATAAAAAATTTATCCTGTGAGCATATAATTGCAGTTGGGGGATCTTTTAAATCCAAAAGAAATTTTGTTAGAGAAATACCGTTAGCGGCAGTGGCGGTTAAAGATTCTTGGTAATAATCTTTATTAACAATCATTTTGTTCTTTTTTAACATTTTTTCATAGGCTTTTTTTCTTTGGTAGCCATAATTAAAATTTTGGTGCACGTTAATTAATGCTATTTTTTTGTGACCAAATATTAACAATCTGCTCATCAGCAAATCTATACTTTTATGATTGTCCATATCAATCCAGGCATAATCTTTGCAACTTTTGGATCTTCCCCAAGACACAAAATTAATTTTATTTTTTTGCAGTAATTCAATACGGAGATCTTTTTGTTTGGTGCGGTAAAAAATAAATTTATCAGCTTGATTGGAATTGATTAAGTCTTGATAATAATTAATTTCCTCTTTTTCATTCAAAGAAAATTTTATAAGTAATTCAGTTGAGCTATCCTTAATTCCCAAAGTTATACCCGCCAGGAATTCTAAGAGAACATAATCAGGGGCGTAAGGACTGATAGTTGCTATAAAGGCTATGGTATCAGATTTTTTAGACGCTAATCGTTTGGCAGATAAGTCAGGAGAGTAATTATATTTTTTTGCTAATTTTAGTATTTTGGCCTTAGTTTTTTCAGATATGTTTTTATGCCCATTTAGGGCTCTGGAAACTGAACTTACTGACAGATTGAGCTTTTTTGCTAGATCTGTAATGTTAATTTTTCTCTTTTTTTCCCCAATCATTTTCGTAATTGTCCCAATTAATTCTAAATGTCATCATATCTATTACTTGACAACTATCAAGTAAAACGTTTTACTAAAATAACGTTTTACTAAGAAATGATATAAAATATTTATTCAGAATTGAAGGGAGTGCAAGCTTTGAATTAGGGGATGAAATAGAAATGACCATCAATATTTCTCGTGCATCAATATTCAATCAAATGTCAGAGGAAAGGATTTAAAATGAAAAAAGGAGAAATATCAATTCAAGTTTACACAGCTAGAAAATTTAAACCATATGAAAAAATATTTAAATTTTTATCCTTAGAAGGTATGACAAATGTTGAATTATTTGAGGTTGAGGCATTTGATGAAACAAAAGATTTACTTCAAAGATATAATTTAACTTCTCTATCTTCACATATAGGATTTGATACTCTTAAAAATACGGATCAAATTATAAATAGTTTAAAGGCACTAAATGTTAAACACGCCATAGTTCCTGCACCTGTAGGAAAACCTGTAGGTAAATTTGAGACTAGTTTTGACAAGAATGAAGAAGAATGGAATAGTTTTGGCAAAGAACTTTCTTCTTACGTAAAAGTGTTTGAAGAAAATGATCTTACCTTAGGATACCATAATCATTCTTTTGAATTTAATCAATTACCGAGTGGTAAAATGCCTATAGAATGCATATTGGATCACAATGAAAATTTAAAATTTGAAATTGATTTAGGTTGGGTTGTAGCGGGAAAACAAGATCCTTTAATTTGGATAAAAAAATATGACTACAAACTTATTGCTTGTCATCTTAAAGATTTTTATTCGAAAGACAAAGACTTGATTGATAACAAAGAGCAGTGTGCAATTGGGGAGGGATTTATTGATTGGGCAACAATTATTTCTGAAGTTAAAAAAACAAATTGTAAAATATTTGCAATAGAACATGATGATCCTGAAGACTACAAAGACTATACATCCAGGTCTCTTAATTATCTAAGCACGATTGAATAAGATTATATTATGAAAGTGGGTATTATTGGGTGTGGAAATATTTCTGATACCTATTTTCAAAGTCAAAACTTGTTTAATAATATTAATATTATTGCATGTGCAGATATTATTAATGAGGCTGCTGAAAAAAGCGCAAAGGAACAAGACGTTAAAGTACAAAGTGTTGAAGATTTATTAACTAATAAAGATATTGATCTCATACTTAACCTAACCATTCCCTCATCTCATAAAGAAATAATTCAAAAAACACTTGAATCTGGCAAGCACAGTTTTTCTGAAAAGCCCCTTGCAATGAGTTTTCGAGAAGGTTTGGAATTAAAAAAATTATCAGATGAAAAAGGCCTTCAAGTTGGTTGTGCACCGGATACATTTTTAGGAGCGGCTGGACAAAAAGCCAGGCAATTTATCGATGAAAATAAAATAGGAAAAGTTTCACTTGGAACTTTTAACATGATGTCTCACGGTATGGAACATTGGCATCCTAATCCTGATTTCTTTTTTAAGCTTGGAGGAGGCCCTATTTTTGATGTGGGCGTATATTACATAACTCAATTAGTTAATTTATTAGGACCTGTTGAGAATATTATTAGTGTAAGCGGAACCATTGAACAAGAGCGTACTATTACAAGTGAGCCCAGATATGGTGAAAAAATAAAAGTTGAAACACCTACAACTCTAATGGCTGTATTAGAATTTGCTAATAAAACTAAAATTCAATTATTTGCATCATGGGATGTATGGAAACATCAACACAATACCATAGAATTATATGGCTCAAATGGCTCACTGGTCTTACCTGATCCAAATCATTTCGGGGGTGAACTATTAGTTTCTAATAAAGATTCTGATTGGGATATTGTTAAAACTGATAAAATGTTGTTGGGAATACCTAATAAAAAAGATGGTGATGACATAGTAGCCAATTACAGAGGTATTGGATTAGCGGATATGGTTAACTGTATTTCTAACAATAAAAATGCCCGTTGCTCAATAGATCTTGCTTTGCATGTATTAGAGATTATGGATGGAATTCTTATATCATCTAAAAATAACTCTATTTATAAAACTGAAACTTCTTGTGATCAGCCAGCGCCTTTAACTGAGGATGATATTAAAAACTTAAAACATTGAGTTTTCTTAAGTTTTCAAATTTGCGTAAAGTTCTTTTAATATTTACTGAAATTATTAACTCAAGTATCGTATAAAAATACTAATTTGATTTAATGAATTTATTGTAACTACTTTCATTTTGATCTTTTAGCAGTTTATTAAATTCATGCAGATCATAATCAACTGTTTTTAACATTGAGTTAAATTCGGAGCGTTTTGTAACAACAAGAGAAATATCTGCCACCAATAAATCAATAACAAAATAGCGTTCTTTTGATTTTTTTACTCTCCAAGTAACAACCAAACTACCAGTTTCGTTATATATTTCCATGTCTATTAGACTGACTTTATTTTTGGAATCGTATTTAATATTTATCAGTTTATATTCTTGATTAGAATACCCCTTCATCAATGATGCAATATTAAGAGCTAAATGTCTTTTAAAAGATGTTATGTAATCTTTTTTTGTATTTTTTTCCGCACCAGCCCATGCTTTACCAGCGACAAATTTAGCTATACCAGCTCCAGCAAAATTATAATTGATTGTATTTTCTATAATAAGAAAACGAGTTTCATTAGTAGTGCTTGAATTGTTGTATGCATTCAAAATAAAATCAATTTCTGTTTTTAACCAGCTTGATGCTTCATCAGCAAGAGCTGATTGGTTAATTAACAATACCAAAGAGAAAGTTTGAATAAACAAGCGCATTATGTTTTATTCAAACTCAATAGTTATTAAAGGAAGAGGTGTTTGTGAATTATCATCAATGTTTAAGATAGCAGCTTTTCTGTATTGATAATACGAACTTCTAACAGCTGCATAATAATCAAGTGAATTGTTACGCATTGCGTTGACTTCATCAATAATCTTTGAACGTTGATCAACAGCATTTGTGGCAGTACGAACGGGTAAAATCCAAGGTTCGCCTTCACGTACTGCATAGGCGTTGACTGGATCTGTAGTATATGCGAGGACCATTCCAGCAGTATCCCTTACATTCGAAGGGCCAAAAATTGGTAACACTAAGTAAAATCCATCTCCCACGCCCCATGTTGCAAGAGTTTGGCCAAAGTCCTCCTGCGTTTGTTCTAGGCCAATTTTATCTGCAACATCAAAAAGTCCGAATAAACCTGCAGTACTGTTAACTACAAACCTACCAGTTGATTCTCCAGCATTTTTTCCCTGTCCCTGAAGAAGCTGGTTTACAATAACTAAGGGCATTTTTAAGTTGCTTAAAAAATTTCCAATTCCTGTTTGAATAGGGGATGGAAGTTTTCTATAACCTTTAGCAACCGGTTCTAAAACGATTTTGTCAGCCACATTATTAAAACCAAATATTGCCCTATTAATAGGTTCTAATGGATCATATATCTCGTCTTCAAAATTTCCTGTTTCAAAATCTGATGAACTAGTTTTTACAGTGTCTGACTCGACTGCCAATAATGAAAAATTATAGAAAAATAATGAAGCGAAAACTATTAAGATTTTAAAAATTGCCATATTAACTTCCGATTTGATGTAATCTTATAATACTATATACATTTAAATATAACATAAAAATGGTTGAAAATTTAAAAAATTACCTTAATTTATTAAACAATCAACAACGGAAAGCAGTTGTAAACTCTAAAGGATCAACCTTAGTTCTTGCTGGGGCAGGAAGTGGCAAGACACGTGTTTTAACATTCAGAATTCTTCATCTACTTATTGAAAAACTAGCTTTTTCAAATCAAATATTGGCTGTTACTTTTACAAATAAAGCTGCATCAGAAATGAAAATACGCGTTTCTAATCTTTTGAATTATCCTATTGATAAAATGTGGTTAGGTACCTTCCATTCTTTGTCAGCCAAAATATTACGAGCTCATGCTGAATTAGTTGGTTTAAAATCAAATTTTATAATTATCGATTCGGATGATCAATTAAAATTGATTAAGCAAATTTGTGAACAAAAAAATATTGATATAAAGGAAAAACCTCCAAAATATTTTGCAACAGTTATTGATAATTATAAAAACAAAGGAATTTTTCCTCAATCAGTAAAGTCACCCAAGAGTAAAAAGGGAGAAGAAAATATAGCAATTATATATAAGCTATACCAAGAGGAATTATTACGATTAAACTGTGTTGATTTTGGAGATTTAATTTTATTTTGCATTAAGATATTTAAGGAAAACAAAGAAGTTTGTTCTAAATACCAAAACTTGTTTAAATTTATTTTAGTTGATGAGTATCAGGATATAAACAATGTGCAGCAGCAATGGTTAGAATTTTTTTATCAAGGCCATAAAAATATTTGTTGCGTAGGAGATGATGACCAATCTATTTATTCATGGCGAGGAGCTGATGTTAATATCTTATTAAATTTTGAAAAAAATTTTTCTAAACCATTGATTATTCGCTTGGAACAAAATTATCGCTCAACTAAAAATATTTTGGAATGCGCTTCTTTTTTAATTGCAAAAAATAAGGGGAGGTATGGTAAAGAACTTTGGAGCGACAAAGATAAAGGAGAAAAAATTTCAATCAAAGGTTTTTGGCACACTAAAGAAGAGTCTGTGTATGTAAGCGATGAAATAGAAAAATTAATTTCCAACAAGACACCGTTAAGTGAAATAGCAATTTTATTTCGTGTTTCAGCGCACACACGGTCCTTTGAGGATCGATTTATCAATCTTGGTTTACCATATAAGATTATAGGAGGTCTTCGTTTTTATGAAAGAAAAGAAATAAGAGATGTAATTGCGTATTTACGTTTGGTCCATAATTTGGATGATAATTTGGCACTAGAGAGAATTATTAACGTTCCTAAAAGAGGAATTGGTAGAACGACATTAGGCAAAATTAATTCAATAGCAAGAAACAATAATATTTCAATGTTTAATGCGGGATCCAAAATGATACAAGATTCAACTTCAAAAGTTAATATTGAAATCAATGAATTTATAAGGAAAGTTCACAAATGGTATAATTTAAAAAAAGAAATTGATCATATTGAGTTAACTCAGTTGATTTTAGAAGATTCTAAGTATGTTGAATATCTAGAGCAGGAAGAAAAAAATTCAAAAAATCCTGAGAACCTAAATCGTTTAGAGAATATAAAGGAATTTATTGAAAGTCTAAAGGACTTCGAAAACTTAGAAGGTTTTTTGGAACATGTAGGTTTAGTGATGGAAAATATTTCAAATACTAACGATGAGTCAATATCATTGATGACAATGCATAGCGCTAAGGGTCTAGAATTTGACAATGTTTTTTTAGCTGGATGGGAAGAAGGTGTCTTTCCCAGTATGAGATCTATAGATGAGTTGGGAAAAAAAGGCTTAGAAGAAGAAAGACGCCTAGCTTATGTAGCTTTAACAAGAGCAAGAAGAAAAATTCATATAACCTATGTTAATCAAAATAGATATTCATACGTATCACATGATTTTAATATACCTTCTAGATTTATTGAAGAACTTCCTAAAAATCTAGTTAATATTAATAATTCCACGTATTTGAGTAACAATAATTTTATAGATGAGTTTTCACAAATTGAAAATATGGATTCTAGCTTCATTACACCAGGGAGAAAAAGGTTATTGTCTCGTATTAAAAAAGAAGAAGATGATTGGGATTTTAATCAAGATTATCAATCAAATTCTAATGCAACAGAAGGTTCAAGAGTATTTCATCAAAAGTTTGGCTACGGAAAAATTATATTTATAGATGGAGATAAGGCTGAAGTGGATTTTGAAAAATCTTCTCAAAGAAAAATATTTTTAAAATATTTACAATTTACGGCTTAATTTTATTAAGCCAATCATCTTCAGTCATGATAGGTATTTTTAATTCCATAGCTTTTTTAGCTTTGCTGCCAGGCTTATCACCAACAATAACATAATCTGTTCTTTTTGAAACTGTGCTGGTTATTGTAGCACCTAATTCTCGAGCTAGATGTTTGGCCTCATCTCTTGAAAGCTTTAATAAACTACCAGTAAAGACAATGCTTTTATTATTAAAAAAACTGCTTGATTGAGGTTTCCGAAAATTAGAAATTGTCAATTTTTTTATTAAATTCAAAATTGTTTTTTGATTTAACGTATTAGAAAAGTAATCAACTATAGAATCTATTGCTTTAGGTCCTAGACCATCAATATTTATCAATCTTTCATAATTTTTTGAATTGTTAATAAAGTTGTCGATATTAAGAAATTCTTTAGCAAGCAATGTTGATATAGTTTCACCTACATATCTAATACCTATTGCAAAAATAAATCTTTCTAAATTAATTTTTTTTGAATTGTCAATGGATTTTATTAGATTATTGTAGGATTGATCACCCCAACCATCTAATTCTAAAATATTATTTTTATGCATATCAATAAGAAAAATATCATCAATTTTTTTAATAAAATTTAAATCATAAAATTGTTTTATTTGTTTTACCCCAAATCCATCAATATTTATGCCTTGCTTGCTTACAAAATGAACCAATTGGCCGATTTTTTGCGCATCACAATTATATTGATTAATGCATCGCAAAATAGCCTCATCTTTTTCTTTGGATACATTACCATTGCATACCGGGCAAAATTTTGGAGGTGAAATAATATTATTTCTATTTTTGGCTTTTTCAATTACTTTAATAACTTGGGGAATAACATCACCTGCTCTTTGAATTTGTACTATATCACCTATACGAATATCTTTTTTTGCAATTTCATCAAAGTTATGAAGAGTAGCATTAGATACAAGCACACCGCCAATATTTACTTCTTCTAAGCGACCTACCGGAGTAATTGCTCCTGTTCTACCTACTTGAAAATCGATATCAATAATTTTGGTAGAAGTTTTTTCTGCTGAAAATTTTAAAGCAATAGCCCATCTAGGATTTTTGCCTACAAAACCTAACCTATCGTGCAAATCATAGCTGTGTATTTTAAATACAACACCATCAATATCGTATTTTAACGAACTTCTTTTTTTTTCTATTACATGATAATAATCCATCATTGAATCAATCGAATTAAATGTTTTGGTAAGATTACTATTTGGGATACCCCATAATTTTAATTCACTATAAAATTCGTTTACTGTCATATATTTTTTTTTTGTATAACCAAGTCCGTGAGCAATAAAACGGAGAGGGCGGGTTTTTGTTATATTTGGGTCTAATTGCCTAAGACTGCCTGCAGCTGCATTTCTTGGATTAGAGAACTTATGTTTTTCTTGTAGATTTGAATTTAACTTAATAAAATCTTTTTTATTAAGAAAAATTTCCCCTCTAATTTCTATTTCTTTAGGATGTTTCCATCCGTTTAATTGTTTAGGTATCCCAATTACATTGATAATATTATTACTTACATCTTCGCCAATTTTTCCATCTCCACGAGTGCTAGCAGTTTTTAATTTACCATTCTCATACAAAAGATTCAATGAAAGACCATCTATTTTAGGCTCTCCTATAAAAGATATATTTGTTTTTTCTTCTAAATTTAAAAATTTTTTTAGGCGCTCTATAAAATCAGAAAGATCTTTTTTGTTAAATGCATTTGCTAATGAGAGCATAGCAGATTTATGCTCAATTTTTTTGAATTTATTTGAAATGGAACTTCCTACAATTGTATTTGGGCCATTATTTAGTATTAGATGGGGGTATTGTTTTTCAAGTTTATTATTTTCTTTGACATAATCATCATATTCTTTGTCAGAAATCTTAGGCTTATCTTTTTGATGATAAAGCAAATTGTGTTTATTGATTATTCTAGATAATTTCTCTAAACGTTTTTTTATTTCTTCTTCTTCCTTATATATGTTATTCTTTTTTATCATCGTTAGTTAAAAAATTGGAAATTTTATTCAATAGAGATTTTTTATTATTTTTGTTATCAGTCTTTTTTAGAAGTCTATAGCTATACTTATACCATTTTGATTTTGGATAATTATATCCAATAACAGCAGATGTTTTTTTTGCATCATCCATCATTCCCAATATATAGTATATTTCAACCTCTCGATACAAAGCTTCAGGTGTAAATTTTGATTGTGAGTATTCATTTATGACTATATTATATCTGTTTAAAGCAGCTAAATATTTTTTTTGATTTAGATAAAACAAAGCAATATCCATATGTTTTGCAGCAATATTCTCTTTAACAAAGATAATTTTTTGTTGACTATCACGAGCGTATTTTGATTCAGGGAAACGATTAATAATTTGGTTAAAATTTTCCATTGCTTCTTGGTTATTTTTTCCATCAAGAGCCTCATGTTTAATTTGTTCAAAATAGCACATGGCACGCATATAATAAGCATAATCAATATTCTTATGTGATGGATATTTTTTAATAATTCTATCAAATTTATATATTGCTTCATCATAGTTTAGTTGAACATACTCAATAAACGCTATCATTATTAGAGATTGAATACCTTCATTTGATAGAGGAAATTTGAAATTTATATTTTCAAATTTTAACTTAGCTTCTTCATAAAGTTCTGCATCTAGATCTAATTTAGCAATTACATATAATTGCTCAGGTGTTTCAGTTAATCCTTCTTCAATAATAATCTCTTTCTCAGAGCAACTTATAATGGGAAGTATGATAGTTAAGCTAATAAGAAATACTGTTGCCTTTATCATTAATATAAGTTCTATATATTGAAAAGAATTAAATTTGAATGAAATTTATAAATAAACATAAATCACTCAACTATGATAAACGATGTAAGCGATTATCTATCAAGTATATAATAATTCATTATACCGCGATGCGAACTGATGTTGAAGCTATTAATTATTTGTGTAATAAAAATAATCAGGTTAGTTCACATTTTCTTATTAATAGAATTGGGAAAATTTTTAATCTTGTGAATGTTAATTATAGGGCATGGCATGCAGGCAAATCTTATTGGAAGAAGGAAAGAGATATAAATTCTAATTCAATTGGTATTGAGATAGATAATTCAGGTTATAACTTGGATTTTGAAAATTATAATTCTTTACAATTTAAGGCTTTTGTTAAATTATTAATATTTTTAAAAAAAAAATATAAAATCAAATCACACAATATTCTTGCACATTCAGATATATCTCCATATAGGAAAATTGATCCTGGTGAGAAATTTCCTTGGAACAAATTATCTTCAAAAAAAATTGTTACAATGCCTAAATTACTTGGGAAAAAATTGTCTGAAAAGATTGAACATCATCTTAATAGTTTGTCATTCAGATCAATTGAAAAAAAAACTTTATATATGTTAGAAATTATTGGATATGATGTTAAGCAAGCAAAAGTTGGTAAAAAAAAATTTAAAACTTTAATCAAGGCTTATCAAATGCATTTTAGAAAATCTATGGTTAATGGTTATTTGGATAATAATACTTATGAAATAATTAAGGGTCATTTTAATCAATCATTGACCATTTAGTTTTTTTCTATTATTTTCTTATTAAGATGGTGCGATGATCGCTTGAGCAATCAAGAGGAAAGTCCGGGCTCCGCTGGAAAATAAAACCAGGTAATACCTGGCAAGTGCAAGCTTAGGGAAAGTGCAACAGAAAACATACCGCCTTTTTGAAGGTAAGGGTGAAAAGGTGAGGTAAGAGCTCACCGCATAATTGGTAACAATTATGGCAGTGAAAACCCTTTTAGGAGCAAGGCCAAATAGGAGTAACAATTAATTTCCAGTTAAGTTACTCGGGTAGGCTGCTTGAAGCAAGTGGTGACACTTGCTCTAGATTAATGATCATCAAATTTTTTTTATAAATTTACAGAACCCGGCTTATGCACCATCTATATCGTGAACATTTATAGAACACTCTGTAATTAACCTAGTATACCCATTGACGCCCATATAATCCCATGTTAACCCAAAAAGTTGTTTTTCACTATGGTTTAAAAATATGGAGTTATTTGTATCACAATTTGTAAACAAGATTGACAAAAAAGGGAGAGTTTCTCTGCCATCAATTTTTAGAAATGCATTACCTCAAAATAGTAAAAATGAAATCATATTGTACAAGTCATTAAAGCACAACTCTATTGAGGGTTGCAGTGGTGACAGAATTAAAGATATTGCAGATCGAATCAATAAATTAGATTTTTTTTCTGAGGATCAAGATGATTTTGCAAGATCTATTCTTTCAGAAATTATACCTACCAACATTGATAAGGAAGGACGTTTTTTAATTCCAGATTATTTAAAAAAACATTCCAATATAACTTCAGAAGTTACATTCGTTGGGCAAGGTCATTATTTTCAAATTTGGGAACCAAAAGCAGCAATTGAGAGACAGAAAAAATCTCGTGCTAGGTTAATAAAGAAAAAGAAATCCTTAAGTTCAATTATTTTTCCGATCCAAAGGTCATATGAAAAATAATCATATCCCTGTAATGTTAGAAGAAGTCCAATCTTACATCCCTCATGACAAGAAAATCAACGTTATTGATGCAACTTTTGGAGGAGGAGGATACTCACGAGCAATATTAAAGAAATTCGATGTTAAACAATTGGTTGCAATAGACAGAGATCCTATAAGCAAGATATTTGCTAGAGATTTAAATGAAAAATATAATAATTTTTCTTTAGTTAATGGATGTTTTGGTAATATTGATCAATTAATTGTTAATAATTCTCAAATCAAAAAAATTAAATTTGATGTAATAATATTTGACTTAGGTTTATCTTCCAATCAATTGGATAACAGAGATCGGGGATTTTCATTCAAGTATGATGGTCCTCTTGATATGGTAATGGGCAGTTCCTCAACTAAGGCTTCAGATATAATAAACAGTTATCCTGAAGAACAGTTGGCTAATATTATTTATAAGTTTGGTGATGAGCGATTATCAAGAAGAATTGCAAAAAATATTGTTAAATCAAGAAAAATTAAATTTATTATGACTACCAAAGAATTAGCAAAATTAATAAAACAATCATTTACAACTCAACAAATTCATAAATCAAAAATTCATCCTGCGACTAAAACTTTTCAAGCACTTCGAATTTACGTTAATGATGAATTAAATGAGCTATCCTTGGCCTTAAACAAATCTATAAATTTATTAAGTGCAAAAGGTAGATTGATAATAGTTTCTTTCCAAAGTCTAGAAGATAGAATTGTGAAAGATTTTTTCAACCACAATAGTGGTAAGCGATGGCGTTCCTCCCGCCACTATCCGGAGCTAGTTGATGAAGGTCCAATAACCTTTAATATAATCACCAAAAAACCAATTAGACCATCAGAGCGAGAAATATTAAATAATCCTCGCTCACGTTCAGCTAAGCTTCGGGTAGGAGAAAAGATACATTGAAATGCGATATTTTAGTGCAATATCATCGCTGATAGTTTTAAATATTCTATCAGTTCTGTTTCTTTTGTATTTGGGAAATGTTTCTCGCGAAATTGAAAAACAAAATTATACTTTAGAAAAAAAAATCAATTTTATTAATGAACAAATAAGAATTAATGAAATTGAGTTTAGCTTATATCATAATTATGGATATCTTAAAAAACTACACAAAGTATATTTTGATGGTGAACAATTTGAATCATTTTCCAATAAGAGATTAAGCTTTGTTGATATTCAGAAAAATAATTTTAAAAATATTTATACTGTGGGTACGCAATAAATTTTAGGAAATTAATGTCTAAAAAATTTCTTATATTTGATAGTGATGATTTAAAAAAATTTCATAAAAGAGTTTTTTTTTCTATTATTGTTTTTCTTGGTTTTTATTTTGTAGCAATATTTCGAATAGCTGATGTCATGGTATTTGAAAATAATGTAAAAGAGATTACCAATATTAAAGCAAATATTGAAAGAGGAAAAATTTACGATAGAAATGGTCAGTTATTAGCTACAAATATACATAACTATTCACTTGCAGCAAATCCATTAAAAATAAATAATAAGTCTGATTTATCTAATCAATTGTCAGCAATTCTTTTTTTAGATAAAGAAGTAATAGAAAAAAAATTGTTATCACAAAAAAAATTTGTTTGGTTAAAAAGAAACATATCCCCAAAAGAGCATCAAAAAATTATTGAACTTGGTGAAATTCATTTACGCACTCTATTGGAGACTAAAAGAATATACCCTTTTCAAAATATTGGTGCACATGTTCTCGGTTATGTTGATATAGATAATAAAGGGCAGGCTGGAATTGAAAGAGGTTTAGATGACATATTAAATAAAGGAGAAAATATTTTTTTGACAATAGATATTAATTTACAAAATGCAGTTCAAGAAGAATTGGAAAGCACTATTGAAAAATTTTCAGCAGATTCAGGGGTATCCTTATTAATTGATATAAAAAATGGAGAAATAATTTCTTTAAATAACTTTCCTGATTTTAATCCTAATAGAATTAATTTATCAAGTATGGAAGGTCGATTTAATAGAGCCTTGCAAGCTAATTATGAAATGGGATCAACTTTTAAGCCAATTATTGTTGCATTGGGAATTGATGAAAATATAATTAACAAAGAAATGATGTTTGATGTTTCTAAACCTATCAATTCAATACGTGATTATCACCCATTTGTTGGATCATTAAGTGTAAAAGATATTGTTGTACAATCATCAAATATTGGAGCTGCTAAAATTGCTCATAAAATTGGTAAAAAAAAACAAATAGAATTTTTTAGAAAAATGGGTTTTTTTGAAAAAATAAACATTCAGATAAAAGAAGCAGCGCAGCCTCTTGGAAATAAAAATAATTGGGGTGAATTAGAGACTATGACAATAGGTTTTGGTCATGGTTTTGCTGTTACTCCTCTTCATATTGCAACTGCTTATGCATCAATTTTGAATGAAGGAAGGAGAGTTATACCAACAATATTATTAGGGGCTAACAATATTAGTTCAGAAGCGTTAGTTAAAAAAGAAACATCAGAATATATATTAGAATTATTAAGGGCAGTTGTAACAGAGACAAAATACACTGGGCCTAGAGTGAGAATTGAAGGTTATGAAATAGGTGGCAAAACCGGTACTGCTGAATTAATTAACAATCTTGGACAATATCAAAAAGATGCAAACCTGACATCATTTATAGGTATATTTCCTATATCAAAACCTCAATATTTAGTTTTGACAATTGTTGAAAATCCTAAAAAAATCAAAGAGGAAAATTATAATATTACCGGAGCTGCTGTAAACGCTCCTCTTGTAAAAAATATTATATTAAGAATGATAGAAATACTTAAAATACCTAGGCTTCCTGCTTTAGAAATTCTTAATGCTGCCATAAGAATAAATTATCATAGATATTATGTTACTTAATGATTTACCAAAGTACATAGAATGCAAAAAAAAATACAATATTAAGAAAACAAATATTCTCTTTCAGAGTATTTATTCAAATTCAAAAGCGGTTAAAAATCAATCAATATATATTATTGATGCAAAAAAAAAAATTAAGCAAGAATATATTAGAGAATCTATAACAAAAGGTGCAGTTGCACTTATTACTACTAAATACTATAAAAATTTTTTAATTCCTCAGTATATTGTTAAGAATATCAATAAAAATAAAAAACATTTACTTTGTAAATTGTTTCCCAAACATCCTTTAAATTCTGTTGCTGTAACTGGTACTAATGGAAAAACTTCTGTTGTGTGGTTCATTTCACAAATATGTGAGCTTAATAATGAATTCATAAAAACATATGGTACTCTTGGATATTACAAAAATGGAAAAAAAATTTTAAATTCTAGTCTTACTACACCTGAATTAGAAATATTATACCAAAGTGCCTTTTTAAAAAAAAAAAAAAATTTGTATAATTTTGCTTTTGAAGTATCTAGTCATTCTTTAGCACAAAATCGTATAAAAAATTTTCCAATTGATATAGCAGCAATTACTAATATTAGTCATGACCATTTAGATTATCATAAAACGTTTGAAAATTATAAAAAGTCAAAATTAAGATTGTTTACGCACGAACTCAAAAAAAATGGAATTGCAATTATTAATGACAATATTAAAGGCGCCCAAACTTTAAAAAAAAAATTAATCAAAAAAAATCAAGTTATTAGTTACGGAAAAAAAAACAGTGATGTAAACATCATTTATATAAAAAATAAAATTGAAATAAAAATTTTTTCTAAAAAATATTTAATTAGTTTGTTAAATTACTCTCCAATAGAGCTAGAGAATATTGCTTGTGCAATTTGTTGTTGCTTAAGTTTAAACATATATATTAAGGATATTATAAAAGTTTTACCTAAAATTATTAAACCCAAAGGAAGATTAGAGGAAGTTGGAAAACTAAAAAATAATTCGATAATTTATGTAGACTACGCTCATACTCCTGATGCTTTAAAAAATGCTCTGATTAGCAAGACTTTTTTGAAATCTAAGCCTAATGTTGTGTTTGGTTGTGGAGGTGAGAGAGATGAAGGCAAAAGATTATTAATGGGATCTATTGCCAATAGATATGCAAGCAAAGTTTATATAACTGATGACAATCCACGAAATGAAGATCCAAAAAAAATACGTAAAGCTATTTTATCTAAATGTAAAAGAGCAATTGAAATACCAGATAGAAAAAAAGCTATTGAAGAATCAATAAATGATCTTCAAAAAAATGAAATTCTTATAATTGCTGGCAAAGGTCATGAAAAAAACCAAGTACGAAAAAATCAAATAAGGTTTTTTGATGATGTTCAGGTAGCTAAATATTTTATAATGAAAAAAATATGAATATAAAACATACTTTATCTGAAAAAGTTACGGAGTATTTATTGAATAATGAAGGTAAGGCAAAGATCAGTAGTCTTGAAATTATTAAAGATGATGTTTTTATATCCCTATTGGGAAACAACACACATGGTAATCAATATATTCCTGACGCCATAAATAAGGGTGCTAGATACATTATTACTGATAGAAAATTAGAAGACAATTTTATATTCAATAAAATTTTAGTTGTAGATGATATTTTGACATTCCTTTTATCAACTGCAAAAATAAAAAGAAATATATTTAAGGGAAAAGTAATAGGAATAACAGGCAGTGTTGGCAAAACAACACTTAAGGAAAATTTAAAATATTTCATTTCACAAACATCAACAGTATCTGTCTCTATTAAAAGTTATAATAATTATCTTGGAGTACTTATTTCGCTAATAAACATTAATTTATCTTCTAGTTTTGCTATATTTGAAATTGGGACAAATAATTTTGAAGAAATTAAGAATTTAACATCTATTATTATGCCTTCCCAGGCAATTATTACAAATATTTTACCTACTCATTTAGAAAATTTTAAAAATACTAGAAATATTGCTATTGAAAAATCAGATATTTTTAACCCTGAATATAATCCTAATATAGAATTACTTATTTTATCTCAAAATAATACTGACGAAACATATATTTCGGATTTGGCATTAAAAGAAAATATTTCCAATATAATCACTTTTGGCAAAATTAATAATCAAAATTATAGAATAGAAAAAATAAAAAAAATTGATGATAAAACTTTCGAGGTATTAATTTATAATAATACTACCACCTATAAATTCGAGATAAATAAAAACCAATTAAGTAGAATAAATAATATTTTAATAAGTTTAATAATTTTTGTTTACAATAAACTTGATATCACAACTTTCATCTCTTCAACAAAAAATGTCGAATTGGTAGAGGGAAGAGGTTTAGAAAGAAAAATATTTATTAATAATAAAATAATAAATTTTATTGATGAAACATATAACGCTAGTCCTTCTACAATGAGAATGTGTATTGATGAATTCAGCAATATCAAAACTATGAAAAATCAAAAAAAGATACTGATTTTAGGAGACATGAAAGAATTAGGAGAAGGGGCACTTGGCTTTCATCTTGAAATTCTTGAATACATAATTACTCTTGATCTCAATAATGTTATTGTATGTGGCGAATTAATGAAATCAGCTTTAAATAAATTATCAAAAAAAGATTTAAAGATAGAATTAATTTTAAATGAAAAATTGATTATAAAATATCTCAAGAATACTTTAAATAATAATGATATATTGTTAATTAAAGGTTCAAATTCTTCATTAACAAATAAAATTAGCAAAATCTTATTAAAAAAAGGAGAGAATTAATTGTTTAATTTTTTATCTCAAGAATATGTAAATACTTTTTCTTATTTAAATTTATTTAATTATATTACTTTTCGAACAGGAGCAGCAATTTTAACTTCACTTTTTTTCTCTTTAATATTTGGAGAAATAATAATTAAAAAATTATCATCATTTCAACCTATTGGACAACCTATACGTTCCGATGGCCCAGTAAATCATATAATTAAAAAAGCAGGCACTCCAACAATGGGTGGAATTATGATTTTAATGAGCATGACCTTCTCACTTTTTCTTTGGGCAGATTTAGCAAATAAATTTATTTGGATTTGTTTTTTAACTTCATTACTTTTTGGTTCAATAGGTTTTATTGATGATTATATTAAAATCAAATTTAATAATAACAAAGGCATAAAAGCGACGACTAAGATATCTTTGCAGTTAATATTTAGTTTAATTATAATTTATTTTATTCAAATTTCTTTTTCAAATAATATTGTAGGCATTCTTAATTTCCCTTTTTTTAAAAATTTAATTATAGATTTTGGTATTTATTATTATGTAATTGGAATATTTATTATTGCAGGCTCCGCTAATGCTGTTAACCTAACTGATGGATTAGATGGTCTTGCAATTGTTCCTATAATGGTAGTTGCTATGGCCTTCGCTTTTATTGCCTATGTTACTGGCAATGTTATTTTTTCAGATTATTTACAAATAACCTACATTGAAAATAGTGGAGAATTAACTGTATTTTGCGGAGCATTAATTGGGTCTTCACTAGGATTTTTATGGTTTAATGCACCTCCAGCAAAGGTTTTTATGGGGGATACTGGTTCTTTAGCTCTGGGAAGTGCATTAGGCTCAATAGCAATAATAGTAAAACATGAGATTGTATTAGCAATTATAGGAGGTTTATTTGTATTAGAAACTCTTTCAGTAATTGTTCAAGTAATTAGCTTTAAATTAACAGGAAAAAGAGTTTTTAGAATGGCACCATTACATCATCATTATGAAAAAAAAGGATGGGCGGAATCTACAATAGTAATTCGATTTTGGATTATTACAATTGTTTTAGCATTAATTGGATTAGCAACTTTAAAAATAAGGTAAATAATTAACATTAATGAAGTATATCTATGGATTAAATAAAAGCGGTTTATCTTTAGTTACTTATTTAAAAAGTATTAATGAAAAGTATTATTGTTGGGATGATGATGAAACTATTAGAGAAAAATTAATTAAAACTAATTTTAAAACCAATTTTATCAAACCAAATCATTTAGATGCAAAATTAGTTGATGAAGCTTTTATTACACCAGGTATTTCTCTACAAGATAAAAAAATAGATATATTAAAAAAAAATAATATTAAACTTTTCCGTGATTTGGAATTATATTCTAGGTTAATAAATTGTGAAAAGATAATAGCTGTTACTGGTACAAATGGAAAATCCACTACTACAAAATTAATTGGAGATATTTTACAATTATGTAAAATTAAAAATTTTGTAGGAGGCAATATAGGATTACCATTAATGGAATTTAAGAATTTAAAAATTGATGAATTATACCATATTATCGAACTTAGTTCTTTTCAACTTGAGTCAGCCCCCAGTTTTAGTCCTTTTATATCTATACTATTAAATATATCACCGGATCATCTTGATAGATATGATAATTATGAAGACTATGTAAGTCAAAAGGAAAAGATAATAAGCTCTAATCAAAATTCATTTAACATTATTTCTGTTGATAACGAAATATGTTCAAAAATATTTAGGAAAAATAAACAAAATAAAATGATTCCTATTTCAATCGATCCTATTGAAGAAGGTATATTTTTTAAAGATGGACAAATAATAGATAAATTTTTTTACAAGAGTGAAGTACTGCCAATTCCTGAAATTTCTTCATCCTTATCCAGTTCATTTAATAAGCAAAATATATTAGCAGCTTATGCAGTAGTAAAAATTTTAAAATTGAATACGAATAAATTTGTTAAATGTGTTTCTAATTTTATTGGACTTCCTCATAGGATGGAAGAGATTGTAAATAATAAGGAAATGTGTATAATTAATAATAGTAAAGCAACTAATGTAGAAGCAGCATTAAAGTCTTTACAAAATTACAAAAATGTTAATTTAATATTGGGTGGTCAAGCAAAAGAAGATAATTTTATCTCATTTATTAACCAAAAAGACAAAATAAATAAAATATATTTAATAGGCAAATCAGCTAATGTTATTTTTCAACAGTTAGGAAGTTCGATTGATTGTGAAATTTTTGATAAATTGGAAGATGCTCTGAAAAAAATTTTTTTAGATAACGCTATCAAAAAAGAATTACTAACTATACTTTTTTCTCCAGCGTGCACCTCATTTGATCAGTATAAAGATTTTGAAGAAAGAGGAAATCACTTTAAAAATATAGTTGCTTCATCCGTTTTATGAAAACGAAGTTAAATATAAAGTTTTGGTGGAAACAAATTGATAAAGTTAATTTTGCTCTAATATTAATGCTGGCAATCATAGGTATAATTCTTTCTATTTCTCTAAGTGATTCATATTTATTTTTAAACAAACATTTAATTTTTTCAATAATTGGAATATTTATTATGCTTTCAGTATCTTGTTTTGAAATTAAATTTCTCCGTCGTTTTTCTTTGTTATCCATCATTTTATGTATTTTAATTTTATTTATAATTTTATTTTTAGATTATGAAGTTAATGGATCAAAGAGATGGCTCAAGATATATGGTTTTAGCCTTCAACCTTCTGAGTTTATTAAACCATTTTTTTTCTTATTAAGTGCTTGGTTTATATCTCAAGGCATTAGTGGGAGAAATTCTTACTTTGTGGTTCTTATAATTTCTTTTGTGACTATTTGTGGTTTAATAATTTTGCAGCCAGATTTTGGTACGGCCTTCTTAATTGCCATTACTTTTTTTTGCCAACTTTTTATAGCCGGACTTTCCATGGTTTTGATGATTTTTGCTCTAGTATCTTTATTATTTTTAAGTGCTTTTTCATATTATTATTTTGATCATATCCAAAAAAGAGTAGATGCATTTATAAATCCAACAGCTAATACTGATCAAATTGATTTAAGTTTACAAGCTTTTAAATCAGGTGGTTTATTTGGAAAAGGACCAGGTCAAGGAATTTTAAAAGAGAAAATACCCTCTGCAAATACTGATTTTATTTTTGCTGTTGCTGGAGAGGAATTAGGATTTATTTTCTGCTCTTTAATTGTTTTATTAATATTAGTCATTATCATCAGATTTTTATTGAAATTATTAAAAATGAGCAATCCTTTTGAAATAATCGCAGTAGTAGGTTTAACTTGTTCTTTTGGCTTACAATCTTTATTTAATATTTGTAGTTCTTTAGCATTAATTCCAACCAAAGGTATGACTTTACCATTTGTAAGTTATGGAGGCTCATCCATGATATCAAGTGCAGTTTTATTTGGATGTTTATTATCTTTAACTAGGCAAAGAAATGAAGAAAAATAATAACATACTTATCTGCACAGGAGGGACAGGAGGGCATGTAATACCTGCCGTTAATTTTGGGAATTATTTAATTTTAAAAGGCTATAGGTGCTCACTTATGCTTGATAAAAGAGGGATAAAATATGCAAATAATTTTAAAGGCAATATTATTTCTATTCAATCTTCACATTTATCAGGCAATTTTTACTTTAAGGTTAAGTCAACATTCAGCTTATTTATAGGATTTATTCAGTCAATTTTTTATATAGTTAAAATTATACCTAGACATTGTATATCATTTGGAAGTTACGCTTCATTAACCCCTTTATTAATAAGTATATTTTTTAAATTCATTAAAAAAATTGATATCCATATTCATGAGCAAAATTCAGTAATGGGAAGAGTTAATTTATTTTTTTTACCTTATTCAAAAAACATTTTTACCAATTTTGAACATATAAATAATATAAAAAAAGAATTTTATCATAAAACCCATCATGTAGGACTTCCTTCTTTGACGAAAAATAAAATATTATTTGATAAATTAGATATTAATAAAGAAAAAATAATAATTTTTATTTATGGAGGAAGTCAAGGATCAATACCTATTATTGAATATTTTTTATTAATGTTTAATGAATTGACAAAAAAAGAGATAGAAAAAATAAAACTCATAATTCAATCACCTTATCAATTAACAGAAAAAGTTAAAGAAACTTTAACTAAGTTAAATGCAGAATATCAACTTAAAGATTATTATAATAATATTCATGAAATTTTAATAAAAACTGATTTAGCTATTACTCGAGCTGGAGCAGGGACAATTAATGACTTAATAGTATATCAAATACCATCCATTTTATTTCCTTTACCCCATTCAATGAATAATCATCAAATTAAAAATGCTGAATATCTTGAAAGTAAACAGTGCGCAATTATTATGCATGAAAATATATTTGATAAAAATAAAAATTTAGAAATATTAAGAAATTTAATTAATGATATTACAAAACGTACAATAATGAAGAAAGCATTAAACAATATTCCAGTACCAAATGCTAATGAATTAATGTTAAAAGTATTACTTGATGAAAAAAAATAGTAAATTTAACAAAATTATTATCCATTTTGTGGGTATTGGCGGCATTGGAATGTCTGGCATCGCGGAATTGATGTTAGATTTAGGATATAATATTCAGGGTAGTGACATTAATTTAAACGAAAATATTCAAAGACTGAAAAAAAAAGGTATTAAATTTTTTAAAGGACACGATAAAAAGAATATTAAAAATATAACAGCTGTTGTTTTTTCTTCTGCAATAAAAAAAAACAATCCTGAGCTCATTGAATGTAAAAGATTATCCATTCCTTTAGTGAGTCGTGCCGATATGCTATCTGAATTAATGAAAACTAAAAGATCGATTGCTGTTGCAGGCTCTCATGGGAAAACAACTACGACTAGTTTAGTTGGTTCAATACTAGATTATGCTAAATTTGACCCAACCATTGTCAATGGAGGTATTATAAATTCGTATTCTAAAAATAATAGATTTGGTCTAGGTGAGTGGATGGTGGTGGAAGCTGATGAAAGTGATGGTACATTTTTAAGATTACCACATGAAATAAATATTATTACTAATTTGGATCTAGAACATTTAGATTATTATAAAAATAAAGATAATTTAATAAAAGCTTTCAAAAATTTTATAAATAATCTTCCTTTTTATGGGTACTCTATTTTATGTACTGATAACAATAATCTAAAAAGGCTATCCAAGGAAATTAAAACAAGAAACATCATTACATATTCTAAAAATCAAAAAACATCTGATGTAAAAATTACTTCAATTAAAAAAAATAAAAAAAGTACAGAATTTTTATTATTTATAAATAAAAATATTATTGATGGTATTGGTGGTAAATATAAATTCAAAATTAATTTATTGGGTGAGCATAATATTTTAAATGCTACTGGGGCAATTATAGCATCTTTATTAGCGAAGGTTTCCATACAAAAAATTCAACAATCATTACTAAACTTTGAAGGAGTTAAAAGAAGATTTAGTTATTTGGGCAATATTCAGAAAGCTGCAATTTATGATGATTATGCTCATCATCCTTCAGAAATAAAAGCTAGTTATGAAATAGCTAAGCATCTTGCAGAAAATAAAATTATTGTAATTTTTCAACCTCATAGATATTCAAGAACAAAATACTTGTTTAATGATTTTATAAATATTTTACAAAAGATTAATTATTTATATATAATGGATATTTATCCTGCTGGTGAAAAACCAATCAAAGGAGTTAATTCAAAAAATTTAGTTAATAAAATAAAAAACAAAAACAAAAATACTTTTTATTTGAGTAATCGAGATAATTTGCAACACAAATTAAAACCATACTTTAAAAAAAATAATATTATAATTTTCATGGGTGCCGGATCTATTACTTATTATGCTGAAAATTTAATTAAAAATAACAATGCAAAAAAACATTGAAAAAATAAAAAAAAAATTAAAAAGTAAGTTTTATTATGATTACGAAATTTATAAGCATACATGGTTTAAAGCAGGTGGAAAAACTTACATATTCTGTTTAGTTTATAATGAAGAAGAACTCGAAATTATATTGAATAATATTGGAAATTTACAATATAAAATTATTGGCGCAGGATCAAATGTTTTAATAAGAGACAAAGGTTTTGATGGAATAATTTTTAAATTGGGAAAGTTATTTAATCATATTTCTATACAGGATAATTTTATTAATGTTGGTGCAGGAATATTAGATATTAATTTTTCAAAATTTGCCCAAATGCATTCCATTAAAAATTTAGAATTTTATTCTGGTATTCCTGGAACAATTGGAGGTGCAATTAAGATGAATGCTGGTTGCTATGGATCAGAAACTAAAAAAGTTTTAAAAAGTATTAAAACAATTAATAATAAAGGAGAAATTAATTTTTTTACAAATAATCAATTAAATCTTAAATATAGAGAGTCATCATTATCCGATAATGATATTGTAATTTCTGCTCAATATAAATTAGAATATGGAGAAAAAGAAGAAATTGATAAAAATATTTACGAGATAAAACTTCAACGTGAACAATCCCAACCTTTTAGAACTAAAACTGGAGGAAGCACTTTTAAGAATCCAGACAATAATTATGCTGCTAAATTAATTGAAATGGCAGGTTGTAAGAATTTGAATGTTGGTGATGCATATGTGAGTGAAAAACATGCAAATTTTTTGATTAATGCAAATAATGCATCAGCAAAGGATATTGAGGAATTGGGATTAAGAATAATAGATAAAGTTTTTAATAAATTTCAAATTCAACTTAAATGGGAAATAAAAATATTGGGTGTTTAATGGAAAAAATCTTGATTTTAGAAGGTGGTTTTAACGAAGAACATGAGATTTCCTTAAATACTGCTAAAGAAATTAAAAGATCATTAACCAATCTAAATATTAGTTTTGATTCTTTATTAGTAAAACCACAAACATTTTCTGAAGATATTAATCATTATAACAATGATTATTTGTGTTTTAATGCACTGCATGGGACTTTTGGAGAAGATGGTACAATACAAAAAATATTAGAAAACAAAAAAATTAGATATACACACTCAGATTCAATAACTTCAAATATTGGTTTTAATAAATTTTTAACGAAAAAAAAAATTCAAAATACAAAGATCTTAACTGCTGAATCTTTTCTTTTGAAAGCTACAAATTTAGATGAAATTAAAATAAGAGAAATATTTGAACAATTTAATTCTTTTGTAGTTAAGCCAGTTTCTAGCGGTTCAAGTTACGGTGTACAAATTATAAAAGACTCTAAAGATTTAGAAAATTTTGTACGCAATATTGAAAACAATCATAATATTTATAAAAAACACAATGAACTATTAATAGAAAGATATATTGCAGGTAGGGAGTTAACGGTAGCTGTTATCAATAAAGAAAATATAAGTGAAGCAGTGGAGGTTACCGAAATAATTTCTAATAATTATTTTTATGATTATCAGTCAAAGTATTCAAAAGGATTTTCTAGGCATATTCTGCCAGCTAAATTACCTGTCAAAATTTATGATAATTGTCTCAAATATGCAAAAATTGTTCATGATACAATAAAGTGCAGGAATTTAAGTAGATCGGATTTTTTATATGATAATAAAAATATATATTTTTTAGAAATTAACACACAACCAGGTTTGACATCTATTTCTTTAGTCCCCGAACAATTAAAACATAAAAATATTAGTTTTGATAATTTGATACACAATATAATTAATTCATCTTTGTGAAAAAGAATATTTTAAATAGAAGGCGGAAAAAAATTTATTTTCCCACAATACTTATTTTATTGTTTTTTTTAATAATAGTTATTTATATTTTGCTTTTTTATGATCAAAAAATATTTAAACAATTTAATAGTATTATTGAAAATTATTCAGATAAATATCAATATTCTTTATCAGTAGTTAATATTAACGGTTTGAATAATATCAATGAAGATGAAATTCTAAATTTAATCAAACCATATAAAGATTCATCTATTTTTTTAATTCCAATTAAAAAAATTGCCAAAAAAATTAGTCAAAATAATTGGGTAAAATCTATAAATATTCAAAGTAATTATAAAGATACCATAGAAATAAATATTGATGAATCAAAACCCATAGGTATTTATACAACAGGAATTCAGAATATATTATTTAGTGATGATTTAAAAATTTTAGAAAACATTGCAAATAATGAAAAGAGATTTAGTGCATTAATAAAGTTTGAAGGAAAAAATTCTATACATGAATCAATAAAGTTAATTGATTCTTTCCCAGATGATTTTCAACAATATGTTGATAAAGCTTTTCTGATTAATCAAAGAAGATGGGATCTTGAATTAAAAAATAGTATTTTGTTAAAGTTACCAGAAAATAATATTAAAGAAGCCTTAGAGAATTATAAAAAAATATATATAAATTTTTCTAATGAGGAATTAATTGAAATTGAAAGTATTGATCTTAGAATGAAAAAAAAAATTATTTTAAAATATAAAGAGAGTATAAAATGATTAAAGTTGGAGTGGATATTGGGAATTCTAAAATATCTTGCGTTGTATCTGATTTGCAAAAAAATTCTTTACCTAAAATTTTATCTTTTGTTAACTATCCAACTTCAAATATTAATAAAAATGCTTTTATTAATTTTCAATTAATTAAGGATGAAGTTAGGCACGTTATCACATTGGCTGCTAAAGATTCTCAAACTGAAATTAAATCGATTAATCTTAATATTCCTGTAACTGACTCTATATCATTTTTTTATGACTCAAAAATTGAAATTGAAAATGAGTTAATTATGGATCTTCATTTAAAAAAAGCAATTAACCAGTCAGATTTTTTTGATAATTTAATTAATTATGAAATTTTGATGAACTCTATAGCAAGTTATGAAGTGGATAACAAAATATTATTTGGAAACCCTGTAGGTAATTTTGCTAAAATTTTAAATTTAAATTTTTATAAGCTAATGGTAAAAAAAAATTTAATTAACACATTTAAAAATTTATTTTATGATCTTCAAATTCATGTTGAGCAATTAGTGCCGGCACCTTTGTCTTCTGCCTTGGCAGTTCTAAATGTTGATGATAGGGATTTAGGTGCTATTTGTATCGATTTAGGGGAAGCTTCAACATCATTAGTTGTTTTCGAACATGAAAAATTACTCTTTGCTGATGCAGTGAGTGTTGGAAGTAAAAATATTACTAATGATATTGCTAGAGGTATTTCAACTACAAAAGAAAGCGCAGAGCGCTTAAAAACACTCTATGGTTCAGTTTTGTCTTCTCCGAGCGATGAGCATGAAATTATAGAAGTCCCCATTGTGTCTTCTGAGCCTGATCAATTTAAGCAAATTAATCGAAGTACGATTAATAATATCATTAAACCAAGAGTAGAAGAAACTTTAGAGTTAATTTGGCAAAAATTAAAACAGTATGGACTACATAAGAGGAAAATTAAAAATTTAGTTTTAACTGGAGGAGGGTCACAATTAGAGGGTATTGTTGATTATGCCCAAACTATATTTGATAGCAATGTACGACTTGGCCAGCCTCATGGAGTAGTTGGATTAAACAAATCTTTTTCTGGTCCTCAATTTTCTCAAACTATTGGTTTAATTTTGTATGAAATTGATAAATATGAAGTAAATTTTATGAAAAAAGCCCAAAAAATAAAAAAAAATACGTTAATTGCTCGTTTTTCTTCTTGGCTAGATCAATATATATAATATAACATACAATATATAGTTATATTTATTGACGGTTGCGGGGGTAAATCGTTAAAAAATATAAAAAAACGGCGGAGTAAATACATGACTATAAATATTTCTATACCAGATGTAGGTCCTAATCTACATCCTCAAATTACAGTTTTAGGTGTTGGCGGATCAGGAGGGAACGCTGTTAACAATATGATGAATTCAAATCTTGAGGGAGTTGATTTTGTGATAGCAAATACAGATGCACAAGCTCTTCAAATTTCAAATTGCAAGAAAAAAATTCAATTAGGAATTAAAAGCACTAGAGGACTTGGAGCTGGTATGCGACCCGATGTTGGAAGGCAAGCAGCAGAAGAGACTCTTAATGAAATAAGTGAAAAATTAGATGGAAGTCATATGTTATTTATTGCTGCAGGTATGGGAGGTGGTACAGGAACGGGTGCCGCACCAGTTATAGCTAAACTTGCAAGAGAAAAAGGAATATTAACTGTTGGAGTTGTTACAAAACCTTTTCATTTTGAAGGCTCTCAAAGAATGAAGATCGCTGACAAGGGTCTTGAAGAGTTACAACAGTATGTTGATACTCTCTTGACTATACCAAATCAAAATTTATTTCGTATTGCTAATGAGAAAACAACATTTGCAGATGCATTTAAAATGGCAGATGATGTTTTATATGCCGGTGTTAGAGGTGTTACAGATTTGATGGTTCAACCAGGTTTGATTAATCTTGATTTTTCAGATGTGAAAACAGTTATGTCAGAAATGGGCAGGGCAATGATGGGAACAGGAGAAGCTTCAGGTGAAGGTCGTGCTGTTGCTGCTGCTGAAGCTGCAATAGCCAATCCTTTAATTGATGATGTATCTTTAAAAGGCGCAAAAGGTTTAATTATCAATATTACTGGAGGTAACGATATTACTTTATATGAAGTAGATGAAGCAGCAAATAGAATTAAGCAAGAAGTTGATGAAGAAGCTAATATTATTTATGGGACTACATGCGATGAAAGACTAGAAGGTGTTGTTAGGGTAAGTTTAGTGGCAACCGGTATAGATCTAAATTCTGAAACCTCCCCTAAACCTCTAGAAGCAGTTAGTACTTTATCTATTGATAATTCCGTTTATTTACAAAAATCATCTGAATTTAATCAGAATACGGAAGTTATTAAAGAAGATTTAGATAAAGAATTAACATTAGAAAATACTGTGGAAGATGAAATTGTTGATTCAAGTAATGAAAAAGCTTTACCATCAGAAAATCCAAGTATTAATTATATAAATAATGATGTTGAAGAAGATACTTCAGGAGCTTTGTTTGCAGAAAAAGCAAATATAGAAGCTGCTCAGTCCTCATATGATGAAGAGCAAATAGAAAAATCTAATGAATTAGAACAAGTTGATTCTAATATATACGAAGAAAATCAAGTGTTTTCAAACTCATCAGCTGTAAAGGAGGAAGTTAAATCTAGTGTTCGCAAACTTAGTTTATTTGATACTCTTGAAGACAAAAATCTAGAGAGTCAGCCCATAGAAAACTCAACTTCAGTAAAATCAGAACCTGTTTTTCAAAATGAAATACTTGAAGAGGATCATGAAATAACTAATACTAAAGAAAATGAAAATGAATTTTCGGATGATGAAGGTCCTGAATCTGAAGATGATTTTAATCAGGAAAATGAAGAGGAATTGTTAGACATTCCAACTTTCCTTAGAAGACAAGCAAATTAGCTAAATTTATTGAAATAATCAGTAATATTCAGTTAATTGTGAAACTATAAAAATATATATATTTAAGAAAAGTGCTGCAGGACAGCACTTTTTTTATATTTATGATTGCAAGCTCAAATACATCTAAAAAACAGCAAACAATAAATTCGAGCATATCTTTATCAGGTGTAGGCTTACATTCAGGAAAGAAAGTAGCTATAAATATTGAGCCAGCAGAAATTAACAATGGAATAAGATTTATAAGAACTGATCAAAAAAATAGCAATATCATTAATGCATTATGGTCAAATGTTACTTCAACGAACCTATGTACAACTATTGCAAATAAAGAAGGAGCTTCAGTATCTACTATAGAGCATTTAATGAGTGCTCTATCAGGTATGCATATTGATAATGTAAATATACTGATTGATGGACCTGAAGTTCCCATCATGGATGGTAGTTCATTACCTTTTGTAGAATTATTTGAAAGTAAAGGTATAGTAAAACAAGAGATTGATCGCCAAATAATTTTGATAGAAAAAGAAGTTGTAGTTACCAAAGGTGATAGTTTTACAAAAATTCTTCCTGACAAACAATTTGCAATTAATTTTGAAATAGAATTTGCAAGTCATTTAGTTAATAAACAGGCATGCCAACTTCAATTAGTTAATGGCAACTATAAGAAAGATATTTCTTTTGCGAGAACTTTTGGATTTGAAAAAGATGTAGATTATTTGAGAGCTAACGGATTTGCTCTCGGAGGTTCACTTGAAAATGCCGTTGTAGTTGGGGACAAAAAAATTTTAAATAAAGAAGGTTTACGTTTTGAAGATGAGTTTGTTCGACATAAGATGCTGGATTCAATAGGAGATTTATACTTAGCTGGCAAACCTATTCAAGGTTATTTCTATGGAAAAAAATCAGGCCATTTTTTAAACATTCAACTTTTGCGTAAAATATTTTCAGATAAATCTAATTTCAAGATAATTTAATCTAAACCTAAATCATTTTTTTTGGTTGAACTATCCTATCAAACTCATTTGCTTCTATCATCCCAAGTTTTATAGCTGCTTCTTTAAGTGTTAAGTTTTCTTTGAAAGCTTTTTTTGCAATTTTTGCAGCATTGTCATACCCTATATGTTCATTCAAAGCAGTGACAAGCATTAAAGAATTATCTAAATGTTGTTTTATTCGATAAACATCTGGCTTTAAACCTCGAAGACAGTATTTAATAAAACTGTCAATTGAATCAGAAAGTAAATGTATTGATTGTAAATTATTAAAAATAATCACTGGTTTAAAAGCATTTAGTTCAAAGTGACCTTGCGATCCAGCAATAGTAATTGTTGTGTGATTTCCAATTACTTGGGTGCACACCATTGATAACGCCTCAATTTGTGTTGGATTTACTTTACCAGGCATTATAGAAGATCCAGGTTCGTTTTCAGGCAACTTTAACTCTCCTAAACCTGAACGTGGACCTGATGCTAAAAAACGTAAATCATTTGATATTTTTAAAAGAGAAGTAGCAAGAGTATTAAGACTTCCAGATAGGTTTACCATGGGATCGTGCGATGCAATGGATTCAAATTTATTAGGGGCAGGAAAATATTTGCTTTTAGTTAATAATGATAAGTATTTACAAAAAATTTTATCAAAATTTTTAGGAGCATTCATACCTGTTCCAACAGCTGTTCCCCCTTGGGCTAAATAAAGCAGTTCTTTTTGAGCTTGTAATATTCTTTTTTGATTATTTTTTATTTGTTCTAAATATCCTGAAAATACCTGTCCTAATGTTAAAGGTATAGCGTCTTGAGTATGTGTTCGACCAATTTTTATAATTCTGTTGAATTTTTGTGACTTAGATTTTAATTCTTTAATCAAATTACGTAATGATATGTTTAATTTATCTTGTAACAATTCATTGCAAGTTATGTGCATTACTGTTGGAAAAGTATCATTAGAAGATTGGGATAGATTAACATGATCATTAGGATGGACTGGTTTTTTAGATCCAATTTTCCCTTTCAACTTTTTAATAGCATAATTACTAATAACTTCATTAGCATTCATATTGGTTTGCGTTCCTGAACCTGTTTGCCAGATAGAAAGTGGAAATTCATCAATAAGCTTTAAATTGATAATTTGATTACAGGCATCAATGATCGCTTTTCCGATTTTAGAATTTAATTTGCCAATTTTTATATTGGCAAGAGCGGCAGCTTTTTTCTGATGACCAAATGCAATGATTATTTCTTTTGGAATTTTTTCATTACCAATTTTGAAATTTTCAAGTGATCGCTGTGTTTGTGCTCCCCATAGTTGGGTAGAGTCTATTTTTTTGCTTCCCAAACTATCAAATTCTATTCTGTATTTTTTTTTCATTTTTTGTATTAATTTAATTATATTTTTGTATAACATAAACTCAATCATTGAATTAAAAATATTTATTTTATGAATAACCTTATCCTTTTACGCCATGGCCAAAGTCAATGGAATCTTGAAAATCGATTTACTGGATGGGAAGATGTACCATTGACCGAACAGGGCATTGCAGAGGCTAAAGTCGCTGGTCAATTAATGAAAAAAAATAAAGTGCATATTGATGTAATTTTCAGTAGTGTTTTGCAAAGAGCCACCAAAACGGCTGAGTTAGCAATTAAAGAAATGAACTTGGAACAATTTTGGAGTGACGGTCAACTTCTTATGACCAAAGACCAAAGTTTAAATGAGAGGGATTACGGAGATTTGGTTGGATTTAATAAAGAAGAGACTGCTAATAAATACGGTAAAGAGCAAGTTCGCATATGGCGCCGTTCGTACGATGTTTCTCCTCCTGGAGGAGAAAGTCTGGAAAATGTTGTTACAAGAGTTAAGCCATATTTTATCAACTTTATAGAACCTAAAATCAATGAGGGTCAAGATGTGTTAATAGCAGCCCATGGCAATTCACTGCGAGCATCGATGATACAAGTTGGCTTGTATAAAGCAGAAGAAATTTCAAAAATAGAGATTCCAACTGGCAGCCCATTTATTATAACTTATGAATCTGGCAAAGTTGTGAATTCTAAATATTTATCTTAATTTTTTAAACTTTTGAAATTCGATTATATTATCTTTGTCTTTATTTTTTTTAATAACAGATTTTTTTCTTTTTGGTTTTTTGTCACTTAATTTTTTATTAATTTCTTCATTTATAAGTTTTAATCCAAAATTTGCATATGGATCGGCAAAAGAGATTACAGAATCAAATGGAACAGATATGTCTGCATTTATGTCATTAAATGATAGCCCAATATTGAATGAGTCATTTTTTACTTTGAAATTCCAATATTCATATTGAATGACTATCGTGATTTCTTTTGGATGTTTTTCCTTTAACCAATTTGGAATAACAACTTTTTTATTATCTGTTTTAAAGGATATATAAAGATGATGGCCTTCTTGCAAACCATTTACTTCTATATTTTTTAGAACATCGCGAAAAACATTTAGCATGTTTTTTTTTAAGATTTGAGAATAGTGGATTTTCATTTTTAAATATTGCTATGTTCTGTAATTAGAAGAAACATCACTTAAACATAGTATATACAGTTTTTCGTAAGAGTATTCAGTTAAAGTGTGTACTAGCTATTCAAATACGGATAACGAATTTTGAAACTAATAAAATAAATGTAAGATGGAGTAATGAAAAAAATAATTGTTTACACACACTCAGACTGCTTACTCAAAGATAATGGTCCAAATCACCCAGAAAAAAAAGAACGTGTACAGATTATTCTTAAATCCATTCAAAATATAAGCAGTATTGATATAGATATTAAAAATGCACCATTAGCAGATGTTCGTAATATTTATCTGGTACATCCATCAACACATATAAACAATATTTTTTCATTAATTCCAAATTCTGGATTAACGGGAATAGAAAAAGAGCCATATGCCGATACACTTTTATGTCCCAAAAGTAAAAAAGCAATATTAAGATCTTGTGGAGCTGGTATTGCTGCCGCAGACAGCCTTATTAGGGAAAATGAAAAAAGAATATTTTGCGCTGTTCGGCCACCAGGTCATCACGCAGAAACTGTTAGAGCAAATGGATTTTGTTTTGTAAATAATGTTGCAGTTACTGCAAGGTATTTACAAAGCAAATATGAAATAAATAAGATTGCGATTATTGATTTCGATGTTCATCATGGAAATGGCACGCAAGAAATTTTCTTTAAAGACGAAACAGTTGCTTATGGTTCTATACACGAATTCCCATTATTTCCAGGCACAGGTTCAGAACAGGAAAAAGGAATGGGAAATATTTTCAATGCACCAATTCTAGCAGGAACAGAAGGAAAGGATTTTATAAAGATATTAGAAAATAAAATTTTGAATAATATAGATAAATTTAGACCTGAAATAATATTAATATCCGCTGGTTTTGATGCGCATAAAAGAGATCCTTTGGCGCATATTAATTTAGAATCAAAAGATTATTATGATTTAACAAAAAAAATTATAGAAATTGCAAATATACATTGCCAAGGAAGAATTATATCTTTTTTGGAAGGAGGTTACGATTTATTGGCACTATCGGAAAGTATTAAAGAACATTTGTTGGGTTTACAGGAAAATTAAATTAACAGTTTGTTGTATTAATTTCCATTTTTCATTTTTTACGAAAAATAGATGCAAATATTTTTATTTTGCTAAAGTTTTCATCTTTATTATTACCATGAGCTTTAAATTCATTAAAAATAGGAACAGAAATACTGTTTTTAATTCTTGAGAATTTTTCTTGAAAACCACCCTTGATAAATACTTTTGAATTAATGGATAAAACGAATAATCCTCCCGGTTTTGTAATACGTAAGAGTTCATCAAAAGCATCTGGTCCCACATGCCCATGAGTAAAAGTACCTGCACTTACAACTGCTCCAACAGAATTATTTTTTAATGGAATTTTTTTTGTAACATTAGCACTCACTAGGGAAGAATAACATCCTTTTAATTTTGCTTGTTCCAACATTTCTGGAGATATATCTATTCCAATGATTTTTTTATTGCCTGTTTTATTTAAACATTCACCAACCAAACCGGTTCCAGCACCAACATCAAGAATTGGAGTATCAGTATTTCTTGCATGTTTATTAAAAAAACTACAAATTTTAGCAGGTGAAAGATAATTTGAACTTAAAGCAAAATCTTCATCATAGGCTTGTGCCCATTTTTTGTAGAGTTTTATGGAATCTTCGGGTGTCTTTAATGAATAAGCATCATCATATCCTATTTTTTTTTTTGACATATTTTTTAAATGGGGCGTTCTGTTTCCTAAACTATGTTCCCAATGTCACATAATATAATAGTTTTTTGCGCCTGTGTGCTTTTTCTGTGTGCTCTGATTTCGTGTTTTTGATGATTTTGCGACTTCTGTCTGTGTGCTACCTATACAAATAAGGAGATTTCAAAGAGGTATAATTGAAATTTATTTCAAGGTAAGTTTATTCTGTATAAGGTAGAACTCTGATTGTATCTCCATAGATAATTACTACTCTCCCACCATTTTCTAAAAGAGTTTTATTTCCTTGAACTATGGCAACATCTTCACTGTTATTATCAATGTCAATAATATATTGATAACCATCATGATTGCCTAATAATGCTTCTGTAACATATCCAATAGTTGCACCACCTATCGTTCCGTAGACAATCGCAATATCTTGACATTTAGTTCCAGCAGTTTCTTTTTCACCGCATACTTGAGTACCTAGAAGACCGCCTATTAATCCTCCTGCTGTTGCACCGATTACGCTACCTTCACCTTTAATTTTTACAGGCATTGATGAAATAATATTACCGTATTTAATTGAAGTAATTTTTTGGGTGTCAGATTTTTTTACGTCTGTTGGTCTCGTAGTATTACAAGAAACTAAAAATGTAGAAATAACAAACAGTGCAATTAACTTGGTTTTCATATTTAATTATAATACTAAAATAATTATTAGTCATAAATGGGGCGTTCTGTTACTCGCCTCTAGTCATTTATACCACAAAAACCAACACATTTTCAAAAACTTCGTGTAAGGAAATCAATATTTTTGCAGGACTTTTGCAGGAGACTTCGTGCTATGCTATAAATTGTCTTATGGACACAACATTTATTAGAAGCATAAAACTTAACGATAAAGAAGACTGGCAAAAACTCTATCACGGTTATGCTGAGTTTTATAAAGTTGAAATGACACAGACTATATTAAATACCATATGGAGTTGGTTGACAGATGAACAGCATGAACTTAATGGATTGATTTGTGAGTTTGAAGAAAAAATAGTTGCCTTTGCTCATTACAGAAGAATGCCAAGTCCTTTAAGAGGAAAGGATATTGGTTTTTTAGATGATTTGTTTGTTTCTCCTGACTACAGAGGTTTAAAAATTGGTGAGAAACTTATTTTAAAATTAGATAAAATTTCTAAAGAAAAAGGATGGGGTTTGGTTAGGTGGATAACGCGCAATGATAATCTAAGAGCAAAATCTCTATATGACAGAGTTTCAAAAAAAACTAATTGGGAAGTTTACGAACTATAAATTGTAGCGGGGCGCTCTGTTTCCTAAACTATGTTCCCCAAGTCGCAATATATAAGACTTTTTCAAAAGTGTCTGCAGTAATTTCTCGTTTTTGACGAATTTGCGACTAGAGAGTGTCTGCAACTATACAAATAGGGGGGATTTCAAAGTGGTATAATTGTCTTAGATGGGGTAATATTAACTTATGAAAAAAACACTCATCACTTGGAGTAGCTTTTGTAGCCGCCAAATCCGTAAAACTATATCATAATTGGGAGGATATTAATCAACTTATCGGTAAACATAAAATTATATATCCACAAAAAATATTTAAAAAACATTACAGAAATAAGTATAATATTTAC
>Ga0208391_1000141_pt1 | contig 38430 bp, 50 predicted proteins | sample Knorr_S23_td_Bot_FD_185612 | JGI IMG/M metagenome (GOLD analysis project Ga0208391, IMG submission 185612) | Marine microbial communities from Southern Atlantic Ocean transect - Knorr_S23_td_Bottom_ad_3770_LV_A (SPAdes) (version 2) | ecosystem: Environmental > Aquatic > Marine > Oceanic | place... | reverse complement strand
ATTGTTCTTGAACCGATGGATTTTCCAGATCCAGTTATTGAAATTGCTGTTGAACCTAAAACAAAAGCGGATCAAGAAAAAATGGGTGAAGCATTAGGACGTTTAGCCAGAGAAGACCCTTCCTTTAGAGTTACCTCTGACGAAGAGTCTGGCCAAACAATTATTAAAGGTATGGGTGAACTTCATTTAGATATTATTGTTGAGAGAATGAAAAGAGAATTCAAAGTTGAAGCAAATATTGGAGCTCCGCAAGTTGCGTATAGAGAAACAATACTTGAATCTGCAGAATCTGATTATATACATAAAAAACAAAGTGGTGGAGCCGGTCAATTTGCAAGAGTCAAACTTCAAATAGAACCACTTGATCCAGGCAAAGGAAGAGAAGTTGAAAATAAAATTAAAGGTGGATCAATACCAAAAGAATTTATTCCAGGCGTAGAAAAAGGAATTGAAACAGTTTCTGACACAGGGATATTGGCAGGTTTTCCGATAATTGATTACAAAGTAACAATCGTTGACGGTTTACATCATGATGTAGACTCTAGTGTTTTGGCTTTTGAATTGGCATCAAGACAATGTTTTAAAGATGTTTGTACAAAAGCAACTTTAAAACTATTGGAACCAATTATGAGAGTTGAGATTGTTACTCCCGAAGGTTATATGGGAGATGTTATTGGTGACTTAAATAGCAGAAGAGGTCAAATTAATACTCAGGAACCAAGGGGAAATGCAACAGTTATAACTGCAATGGTACCTTTAGCAAATATGTTTGGTTATATTAATACTTTAAGATCAATGTCACAAGGAAGAGCACAGTATTCAATGTTTTTTGATCACTATGATAAAGTTCCGCAAAATGTTCAAGACGAATTAACAAAGAAAACAGGTTAAAATGAAAGAACAAAATATAAGAATCAGGTTAAGAGCTTACGATAATAAAATCCTAGATCAATCAACGGAGGAAATAGTTAATACTGTTAAAAGAACAGGTGCTAATATAAAAGGACCTATTCCATTACCAACAAAAATTGAAAAATATACAGTTTTAAGATCACCTCATATTAATAAAAAAAGTAGAGAACAATTTGAGACAAGAACTCATAAAAGATTAATTGATATAATTGAACCAACGCCAGCAACTGTAGAAGCTTTAATGAAGTTAGATTTGGCCTCAGGAGTTGATGTAGAGATAAAAATATAGTTTATGAACGAAATTGCTTTAATAGGAAAAAAATTGGGTATGTCTAGAGAATTTTATAAAACAGGACAATCTGTACCTGTAACTGTTGTCAAAATGGAAAAAGGCAGAGTTATTCAAGTAATTAATGAAGAAAAAAGAGGTTATAAAGCTGTACAAATTGGTTTTGGAAAAATTAAAAACTCCAAAATAACTAAATCAATGAAAGGATACTTTGCTAAAAAAAATACAGAGCCAAAAAAAATCCTTAAAGAATTTAGAGTTGCGAGCCTTGAAAACTTCAAAGAAGGCAATGAGTTTGGAATTGAAATTTTTAAAGATATAAAATTTGTTGATATTAAATCAAGAACAATTGGTAAAGGTTTTGCCGGCGTTATAAAAAGACATAATTTTAGTGGATTAGGAGCTTCACACGGAGTATCTATCTCACATAGATCAGGTGGTTCTACCGGTCAAAACCAAGATCCTGGCAAAGTTTTTAAAAATAAAAAAATGCCAGGTCATATGGGCGACAAATTAAGAACTATACAGAATATAGAAATAATTAAATCTGACCCAGAAAATGATTTATTATATTTAAAAGGATCAATTCCAGGATCTAAAAATTCTGAAGTTTTAGTTAAAAAAGCAGTTAAAAATATAAAAAAATTAACTATTCCTGAAAAAATAGAAAAAATTGAAAAACAAAAGAAAACTCTAGATAAAAAGAAATAATAATGAAAATTGATAAATTAAGTATTGACGGAAAGAAAAACTCAATTGAAGTTTTGGATAAAATTTTTTCAGCAAAAATAAATAAGCAGCTTGTTAGTAATGTTTTATACAAAACTAATTCTAACTACAAAGGTAGAAAAGCCAAAACAAAACAAAGAAATGAAATAAGAGGTTCTACAGCTAAAATTTATGCGCAAAAAGGTACTGGTAATGCAAGACACTCAAGCAGAAAAGCTCCAATATTTGTAGGTGGTGGAGTTGCTCACGGACCCAAAGGTCAATCAAGTTATAAAAAAAGAAAATTAAATAAGAGTGAAAAAAAAATTAGTATTGCTTCACTAATTTCAGAAAAAAATAAATTAAATAATATATTAGTATTTAACGACTTCACTTCTGAAATTAATAAAACAAAAGAAATGAATTCAATTTTAATAAAATTTAAGGCCAATGATTCATTAATAATACTTGATAAAAATTCAAAAGAAAAAATTTATAAATCAACACGAAACATACCAAATGTTAAAGTAACAGACGTAAATCATTTTAGTGCATTTGATTTAGTTAAATATAAAAAATTAATATTTACCGAAAGTTCTATTAAAGAACTAGAAAAGAGATATTCTTAATGAATAAAATTCATTTATACGATAAAATTTTATCTCCAATTGTTACTGAAAAATCAACAAGTTTATCAGATCAAAATAAAATTGTTTTTAAGGTTCCTGATAATGCAAATAAAAAAAATTTAAAAAAAAATATAGAAAAAATTTTTAAAGTTAATGTAACAAAAATAAATATAATTAATAAAAAATCTCGTAATAAAATTACTAGAGGAAGAAAAGTTAAAGTTATGGGATATAAAAAAGCAATTATTACATTACAAAAAGGTCAAAATATTGACCTAACAACAGGAATTTAATTATGGCTTTAAAATCTTTTAAACCTTATACAAAATCAACCAGAGGTACGATATTAATTGATAGAACAGGTCTTTGGAAAGGAAAACCTTATAAGTCACTTACTTTTGTAAAAAACGCTTCTAAAGGTAGAAATAATTTAGGAAGAATAACATCAAGAAATCATGGAGGCGGTCATAAACAAAAATATAGGCAAATAGATTTCTACAGAAGAAAATTTGATACGTTTGCTGAAGTAGAAAGAATTGAATACGATCCAAATAGAACATGTTATATTATGTTAGTTAAATTTGAAGATAATCAAAAATTTTACTATTTAGCACCTCAAGGAATAAAAGTTGGAGATAAGATAAAAAACGGTTCAAATGCAGAAATTAAAGTTGGAAATTGTTTACCACTTCAAAATATTCCAGTTGGTATTGATGTTCATAATGTTGAATTGCAGCCAGGAGCAGGTGGTAAAATAGCAAGATCAGCAGGAACATCTGTAACCATCTCAGGGATAGATGGAAATTACTCTCTAATTAAAATGACATCTGGTGAAGTTAGAAAGATAGATTCAAGATCGATGGCAACAATAGGTGTTTTATCTAATCCTGATAAAAAAAATATTAAAATTGGTAAAGCAGGAAGATCAAGATGGCTAGGAAGAAGACCACACACAAGAGGTGTTGTAATGAATCCCGTTGATCATCCTCACGGAGGTGGAGAAGGTAAGTCTGCTGGGGGCAGACACCCAGTTTCTCCGCAAGGTCAATCGGCTAAAGGATTAAAAACCAGAAATAACAAGAGAACAGAAAAGTTCATTGTTCGAAGAAGAAAGAAGAAAAGAGCGTAAATTATGGCTAGAGCAGTTTGGAAAGGACCATTTGTAGAAGAAAGTTTAATTAAAAAAGTTGATAGACAAAAAAACGATCCAAATAAAAAACCTATTAAAACTTGGTCAAGAAAATCTACTATTATTCCGGATTTTGTTGGAATTAGTTTTTTAATTCACAATGGAAAAAAATTTATATCTATAACTGTTTCCGAAGATATGGTTGGTCATAAATTTGGGGAATTTGCACCTACAAGACAATTTTTTGGACATACTACAGCAGATAAAAAAGCAAAAGAAGGAAGTGAAGTTAAAGAAGATAAGAAATAATGAATAAAAAATTAAAAGATAAAGATATAGATAAAAAAATAGTAAGGTCTGTAAATAAAAATATTAGATCTAGTACTAGAAAATTGAAACCAATATTGAAATCTATAGTTGGAAAAAAAGTAAATATAGCAATTAGAGATTTGTCATTTTCGGACAAAAGAATTTCAAAAGATGTTAAAAAAACTATTTCTTCTGCAGTTTCTAATGCTGAGAATAATTTTCAATATGATATCGATAATTTAATTGTAAAAGAAGCCTATTGTGGAAAACAAATTGTTATGAAGAGATTTAGAGCTCGAGCTAAGGGAAAAGCTTCACCAATAATAAAACCTTATTCAAACTTAACTATAATTTTATCAGAAAAAATGAAAGAAGAGAAACATGGGACAAAAGGTTAATCCTGTAGGTTTAAGATTAGGTATCAGCAGAGGATGGGATTCAGTTTGGTATGCTAAAAAAAAAGATTTTGGAAACTACTTAATCGAGGATTTTAAAATAAGAGAATATATTAGAAAAAACGTAAAAAACTCTGGTGTTTCTAAGGTTATGATAGAAAGAAATACTAAAAAATGTTTTGTAACAATTTATACTTCAAGACCAGGATTTGTAATTGGAAAAAAAGGAAGCGACATAGAAAAAATAAAAGGTAAACTATCCAATCTTACAATAAATGAAGTTGTTCTAAATATTAAAGAGGTAAAGAAACCCGAAACAAATAGTTATTTAGTAGCAGAAAACATTGCTCAACAACTTGTAAAAAGAGTTTCTTACAGAAGAGCAATGAAAAGAGCTATGCAATCAGCTTTAAGATTAGGTGTCAAAGGTATTAAAGTAGCTATAAGCGGTAGATTAGGAGGAAATGAAATAGCAAGAACGGAGTGGTTAAGAGAAGGAAGTGTTCCTTCACATACTTTAAGAGCTGATATTGATTATGCTGAAGCAGAAGCATTAACTACATACGGAATAATTGGAGTAAAAGTTTGGATATATAAAGGTGAAATTTTTTCTAAGGAATATAACCAGGAAACAAATAAATAATAATTATGTTACAACCAACAAGAACAAAATACAGAAAAGCTCATAAAGGAAGAATTCATGGCAATGCTTCAAGATGTAATTTTCTTAATTATGGAGCATATGGATTAAAAGCTATTCAGCCAGAGAGAGTTATTTCAAAACAAATTGAAGCAGCAAGGGTAGCTCTGACTAGACACATGAAAAGACAAGGAAGAGTATGGACTAGAATGTTTCCAAATATCCCAATTTCTAAAAAACCAATCGAAGTAAGAATGGGTAAAGGAAAAGGATCACCTGAATTTTGGGCATGTAGAGTTAAACCAGGAAGAATTCTTTTTGAGGTTGATGGAATCTCTGAAGAAATAGCAAGAGAAGCATTATATAAAGCTTCTGCCAAACTGCCAATTAAAACAAAATTTATAAAAAGAATGTAAATGAAAAAGAAAGAAACAAAAAAATTGACCAAAACCGAAATACTTAAAAATATTGATAAATTAAAAAAAGATTTATTTAATTTTAGATTTCAAAAAACAAACGGTCAATTAAAAAGTCCAGCTAAAATAAATGAAACTAAAAGGACAATTGCCAGACTAAAAACTAACTTTGATGAGAAACAAAATGCCTAAAAAATTATTAAAAGGAATTGTAGTAAGTGATATGCCAAATAAAACAATTACAGTTTTGGTTGAGAGAAAATATCAACACCCAATACTAAAAAAAATTATTAAAACAAAAAAAAAATATAGCGTGCACGATGAAAATAACAAGTACAAAAACGGTGATAAAGTTTCAATAATTGAATGCAAGCCTTATTCAAAAACAAAAAAGTTTGAAGTTATGGGAGAAAGCAAATGATACAAGTTCAAACAGAATTGTATGTAGCAGATAATAGTGGAGCAAAAAAAATTGAATGTATAAAAGTTTTGGGGGGTTCAAAAAGAAGATATGCTAGTATTGGTGATACTATTGTTGTAGCTGTTAAAGAAGCGATACCTAGAGGTAAAGTAAAAAAAGGTTCAGTGCATAAAGCTGTTGTAGTAAGAGTAAAAAAAGGAATTCACAGAAATGATGGATCGAAAGTTAAATTTGATAACAATGCCGCAGTATTAACTGATGATAAGGGTGAACCTATTGGAACTAGAATTTTTGGACCAGTTACAAGAGAATTAAGAAGCAGAGGGCAAATGAAAATAGTTTCTTTAGCACCAGAGGTTATTTAAAATGATAAAAAAACGATCAAAAGTAAAAATTTTAACAGGCAAAGATAAAAATAAAGATGGAGAAGTAATTGAAATTGATAGAGCTAACAATAGGGTAAAAGTAAAAGGAATAAACATGGTCAAAAAGCACGTTAAAACAACAAAAGAAAAGAAAGGTGGAATAATTTCAAAAGAAAATTTTCTGCATATATCTAATCTTAGTTTAATTGATCAAAAAAACAAAAAAGTTGAGGCTAAAAAATAATAATGACACCAAGGCTTAAAGAATTATTTGTTAAAAAAATTCAACCAAATTTAAAAGAGAAATTAGGATACAGAAATCTTTATATGGTACCTAAAATACAAAAAGTTGTTTTGAATATGGGACTAGGTGTTGATGGAAATGATACAAAAATAATTAAATCTTGTGAAGAAGATCTAGCGAAAATTACTGGACAAAAACCTGTAATTACAAAGTTTAAAAAATCCATATCAAATTTTAAAACAAGAAAAAATACAAACGCAGGATTGAAAGTTACTTTAAGAAGAAACAAAATGTACGAATTTATTGATCGTTTAGTAAATATAGCTCTTCCAAGAATAAGAGATTTTAGGGGACTGTCACCAAATGGATTTGATCAATTTGGAAATTATACTTTTGGTATTAAAGAGCACATAGTATTTCCGGAAGTAAATTTTGATAAAGTAGAAAAAATAAGAGGCCTTGATATTTCAATTGTAATTAAATCTTTAAAAAAAGAAGATAGTTTTGAATTATTAAAACAATTAAATTTTCCATTAAGAGACAAAAGGAGCAATTAAATATGGCAAAGGTAAGTTCTATAAACAAAAATAATAAAAGAATAAAATTATCAAACAGATTTTTTGTTAAAAGAAAAAAATTAAAAGAAATAATTATGAACAAGCAATTACCGTTAGAAGAAAGATTTAAAGCTCAACTTAAGTTATCCAATCTTCCACGTAATTCATCAAAAACAAGGGTAAGAAATAGATGTCAAATAACTGGGCGACCACATGGTGTCTATAGAAAACTAAAAATATCAAGAATTGCTTTAAGACAGTTAGGATTAGAGGGAAAAATTCCTGGCATGGTAAAGTCAAGTTGGTAGAAAGGAAAATATGAGTTTAAGTGATCCAATAGGAGATATGATAGCAAGAATTAAAAATGCACAAATACGGAATCATAAAAAGGTCCAATTACCTTCTTCAAAATTTAAGGTAAAAATTGCGGAAGTTCTTAAAAGTGAAGGATATATTATTGATTATAAAGTTTCTCAAGAGTCAAACAAACCTTATTTAGAAATTAGTTTAAAATATAATTCTGGTAATCCTGTTATAAGTTCAATTCAAAGGGTTTCAAAACCAGGAAGAAGAATTTTTTCAAGAGCAGAAAGTTTGCCAAAAATCAATGACGGACTTGGTATTGCAATTATATCAACTCCAAAAGGAGTTATGACTGATATTGATGCTAGGAAACAAAAAGTAGGTGGAGAAATTATTTGCAAGGTATTCTAATGTCTAAAATAGGTAAAATAAAAATTTCAATTCCTGAAAAAGTTAAAGTTGTTCTAAATGGAAACATATTAAATGTCGAGGGACCATTAGGTAAAAGATCATTAAATATGGATTTAGAAATATTTGATCTCAAAATAAATGATGGAAAAGAAGTGTTAATAAAACCCAAAAAAATTAATCAAGACACTAAACGTCTTTGGGGAATGAATAGAAGCTTGGTAAATAATACAATTATAGGTGCAAGCAAAGGTTATAATAAAACTTTGGAACTAAGCGGTGTTGGATTCAGAGCTGCTTTAAAAGGAAAACAACTTAATCTTCAACTAGGCTTTAGTCATGATGTAAATTTTGATATCCCTGAGACAATTAAAATTATAGTAGAAAAACAAACAATAATAAAAATCAGTGGATTTGATAAACAAGAGGTTGGAATGGTAGCTTCTAAAATTAAATCATTAAAAAAAACTGAACCATACAAAGGAAAAGGTATTAAAGAACAAGGACAATATATTTTAAGAAAAGAAGGAAAAAAGAAATAATGAAACTTACAACATTGGATAGAAAAAAATATAAGATTAGGAATAAACTTAAAAAAGTTTCTAAAGAAGGAAGATTTAGGCTAAGTGTATCCAGATCATCCAAGAATATTAGTGCCCAAATCATTGACGATGTAAGAAATATTACTCTTATTTCCGCATCATCAAATGAAAAAACAATTAAAGCTTTAAATAAAAAAAATAAAATAGAATTGTCAACTGTTGTAGCTGAAATGTTGGCAAAGAAAGCCTTAGAAAAGAAAATTACTAAAGTTTATTTTGATAGAGGTGTATACAAATATCATGGAAGAGTAAAAACTTTTGCTGAAACTCTAAGAAAAAATGGAATGGAATTTTAAATTATGGAAAAAAATAGCAATTTTTTAGAAAAATTAGTTCATATAAATAGGATTACAAAAGTTGTTAAAGGCGGAAGAAGATTTGGATTTTCTGCTTTAGTAGTTGTTGGAAATCAAAATGGAAAAATTGGTATTGCTCATGCAAAAGCAAAACAAGTTCCAGATGCTATCAAAAAAGCTAATGAACTAGCTAGAAGAAAATTAATTCAAATACCTTTAAGAGAAGGAAGAACAATCCATCATGATATTTATGGAAAGGATGGTGCTGGAAAAATAAAATTAAGAGCTGCACCAAAAGGTACAGGTATTATAGCTGGAGGACCTGTAAGAGCTGTATGTGAGGTTTTGGGTATTAAAGATATTGTTGCTAAATCAATTGGAACATCAAATCCTCATAATGTAATTAGAGCATGCATGAAAGCACTCCAAAAACAAAATTCGCCTAAAAATATATCAATTTTAAGAAATAAAAAAATAAATGAAATCATTGAAAAAAGAGGATAATGACAACATTGAATAATACTACTCAGGTTAAAATAAAAAAAATGAGAGTTGGTAGAGGAATTGGTTCTGGAAAAGGAAAAACTTCAGGGAGGGGGATGAAAGGTCAAAAATCTAGATCTGGAGTTGCAATAAAAAGTTTTGAAGGAGGACAAATGCCTCTTTTCCGAAGATTACCAAAAAGAGGATTTAATCCTATAAAAAAAGAAAAGATTGCCATTATAAATTTAGGTAAAATTCAAAGTTTTTTAGATACAAAAAGAATAAATTCAGAAACAAAAATTGATTTAGATTTATTAAAAAAGGCTAATATCATTAGCAAAAGTTATAAAAAAATTAAAATTTTAGGATCCGGAGAAATTAAAGATAAAATAGATGTAAATGTTGATTTTTTTTCAAAATCAGCTGAAGAAAAATTAAAAAAAATTGGTGGATCAATAACTCTTAAGAAAAAAATATAATCTTTTATGAGTGAATCATCTCAGCCAAACGATTTAAGAAATCGAATATTATTTACAATATTTATTCTAGCAGTCTATAGATTTGGAACTTTTGTGCCTTTGTCAGGTATAGATCCTGAGCAACTTCAGATCATGATGCAAGATAGTCAGAGAGGCTTGTTAGGAATGTTTAATGTATTTGCTGGAGGAGCAATAAAAAGAATGGCTATTTTTGCATTAGGTATAATGCCATATATTTCTTCTTCAATTATAGTACAACTTTTGACTGGAACTTCAGACTATTTTAAAAATCTAAAAAGCCAAGGAGAAATTGGAAGACAAAAAATAACACAAATAACAAGGTATGGAACAGTATTATTAGCAACAGTTCAAGGTTATGGATTGTCAGTTGGTTTAGAGTCTTCAGCAAATTTAGTAATAAATCCAGGAATATTTTTTAAAGTTTCTACCGTAACAACAATCGTTGCTGGAACAATTTTTTTAATGTGGTTAGGAGAACAGATTACACAAAGAGGAATTGGCAATGGTATATCATTAATCATTTTTTCAGGAATTGTTGCTGAAATACCAAGAGCTTTAGTAACAACATTTGAACTTGGTAGAACTGGTGCAATTTCTACTTTAATGATTATTGCAATTTTTGTTTTATTAATTTTAACAATTATGTTTATTGTTTTTATGGAAAGAGCTCTAAGAAAAATTCTTATAAATTATCCCAAAAGACAAATGGGAAATAAAATTTATGGTGGCGACTCTTCGCATTTGCCTTTAAAAATTAATTCTGCTGGTGTTATACCAGCAATTTTTGCTTCAGCTTTATTATTATTACCAGTTACTTTTTCAAACTTTACTATTTCTCAAAATGAAACATTCTTAAATATCATATCTTACTTTTCACAAGGACAACCTCTATACATGTCACTGTATGCATCTGGAATAATCTTTTTTACATTCTTTTATACATCAATTACTTTTAATCCAAATGAAACAGCGGAAAATTTAAGGAAGCATGGTGGTTTTATTCCAGGAATAAGGCCAGGTGAAAGCACAGCAATTTATATAGATAATATTTTGACAAAGTTAACAACAATAGGAGCTTTATATCTGACTCTAGTATGTTTAATGCCAGAGTTTTTAATTGCAAATTATCCAATTCCTTTTTATTTAGGAGGAACTTCTATATTAATTGTTGTTGTGGTAGCAATCGATACAGTAACACAAGTACAAACAAGATTAATGAGTTCTCAGTATGAACAATTAATCAAAAAAACAAAATTTGGAAGATAGATTAGTGAATATAATTCTGTTCGGTCCGCCAGGAGCAGGTAAAGGTACTCAAGCTCAAAAAATTGTCAACAAATTTAATCTTTATCAAGCTTCAAGTGGTGATCTTTTAAGAAATGAAATTAAAAATAAATCAGATGTTGGAAAAAAAATTGAGCAAATAATTTCTCAAGGAGATTTTGTCACTGATGATATCGTTAATAAAATATTAAAAAAAGTTATTATAAATCCTTTGTACAGAAACAAAATTATATTTGATGGATATCCTAGAAATATGACTCAAGCAGAGAATTTAGAAATAATGCTTAATGCAGATAACCAATCTATAAATTTTATATTATTTTTAAAAGTAAATAGAAAAATTATAGAAAAAAGAATTTTAGGAAGAATTATATGTGAAAAATGTAATAAAACTTTTAACGAGTACTTAAATAAAGAAGAAATTGATAATCATAAATGTGGAAGAAATTATTTAAAAAAAAGAAAAGATGACAATCAAGAAGCTATTATTATTAGATATGATGAATACATGAAAAAAACAAAACCAGTTTTAGATTTCTTTTCACCAAGAAGCTATTTTCATGAAATAGATGGTAGTCAAAAAATACATGAAATTACTAGTAAAATTGAGCAAATTCTTACTGTTTAAGACATTGACTTTAAAAGAACTTCTTATATAAAAGGCTAAATTTTAATCACAAATTTATGGCTCGTATCGCAGGTGTAAACATTCCTCAAAACAAACTTGTGCAAGTTGGTCTAACTTATATTTATGGTATTGGTGATAAATTTTCCAAGCAGATTTGTGATTCACTTGAAATACCCAAATCAAAAAGAGTTAATGAATTAACAGATGATCATATATTAAAAATTAGAGAGTATATTGATAAAAATTTTATTGTTGAAGGTGATTTAAGAAGAGAAAACTTTTTAAGCATAAAAAGATTAGTTGATTTAGCAACGTATAGAGGATCTAGACATAGAAAAAAATTGCCCGTAAGAGGACAAAGAACAAGATGCAATGCACGAACAAGAAAAGGAAAAGCTATTGCTATCGCTGGTAAAAAATTAACACCACTTAAAAAATAAATAATGAAAAAAGACAAAATTGAAAATAAAGATCAACCACAAGATAAATCAAAGTCTGTAAAAAAAAGCACTTATTCAAAAAAAAAGAAAACTAAAAAAAATGTTTTAAACGGTATAGCTTATGTGCAATCAACTTTTAACAATACAATAGTTTCTATTGGTGACACATATGGTAATATTGTTGCATGGGCTTCTGCTGGACAAAAAGGGTTTAAAGGATCTAGAAAATCAACACCTTACGCTGCTCAAATAGCAGCAGATGCTGCTGCAGTTAAAGCTTTAGAAGTAGGTATGAAAACCTTATCAGTTGAAGTTAAAGGACCAGGTTCAGGAAGAGAAACTGCTCTAAGAGCTTTACAAGCAAGATTTAAAATTATTTCTATTAAAGATACAACACCAATGCCTCATAATGGCACAAGACCACCAAAAAAAAGGAGAGTATAAATGGAGACTATAGACGTAAATGCAAAAAACTGGAAATCAATGATTAAACCGCCCAAACTTGAAGTTCAATTAAGTGATGATAAATCTTTTGCTAAAATTATAGCTGAGCCTTTAGAAAAAGGTTATGGTTTAACTCTAGGAAACTCTTTAAGAAGAATTCTATTATCTTCTATAAGAGGAACAGCTGTTACAGCTATCCAAATTGATGGTGTACTACATGAATTCACGTCAATAAAAGGTGTTAGAGAAGATGTAACAGATATTGTTTTGAATGTTAAATCTTTAGCTTTAAAAAGCTCTTCAGAGGAATTAAAAAAATTAATATTAGATGCAAAAGGACCAGGTGAAATTAAAGCATCACACATTACACAAATTGCCGATATAGAAATTTTAAATCCTGATTTAGTAATTTGTAATCTTGATGAAAATACTCACTTTCATATGGAAATGACAGTTGGAAATGGAAAAGGATATGTGGCAGCCGATATGAACAAGCCCGAAGAGCCACCTTTAGGATTAATACCTATAGATTCACTATTTAGTCCTGTGAAAAAAGTTTCTTACTCTATAAGCACAGCAAGAGGAGGAAAAGCTTTTGATTATGATAAATTAACCATGGAAGTTGAGACAAATGGATCTATTTCTGCAGAGGATGCTGTTGCTTATTCAGCTAGAATATTTCAAGATCAATTAGGCATGTTCGTTAATTTTGATGAACCACAAGAAGTTATAGTACATGAAAAACCATCTGAACCTGAATTCAACAGAAATTTATTACGTAAAGTTGATGAATTAGAACTTTCTGTTAGATCAATGAATTGTTTAAAAAATGACAATATCATATACATAGGTGATTTAGTCCAAAAATCAGAAGGAGAAATGCTTCGTACACCGAATTTTGGAAGAAAATCATTAAACGAAATTAAAGAAGTGTTAAATGGAATGTCGCTTTATCTTGGTATGGAAATTCCAAATTGGCCACCAGAAAATATTGCTGAATTGTCAAAAAAGCTTGAGGAATCAATTTAATGAGACATGGCTTGGGGTATAAAAAATTAAATAGAACATCAGAGCACAGAAAAGCATTAATTAAAAATATGCTGAACTCTCTAATTAAATATGAACAAATAACAACAACATTGCCAAAAGCAAAAGTACTTAGACCACAAGCTGATAAAATTATTACTTTAGGAAAAAAAGATACTTTAATTAACACAAGAGCCTTGGTTTCAAAATTACAGGATATCAATTCAGCAAATAAAGTTAAAAAAACTCTTGCAAAGAGATATGAAAAAAGAAAAGGTGGATACACAAGAATAATTAAAGCTGGATTTAGATATGGAGATAACGCGCCAATGGCAGTTATTGAATTTGTAGATAGAGATGTAGAGGCTAAAAGAGTAAATAAAAAGAGAAAAGAAAACCTTAAAGATAATAAGGAAGAAAAGAAAATAGCTACAGCTTAACAATATTTCGAAAATAATGAATAAGTCTTTCAAAATAGACTCTTCATCTATAAATATGCGAATTGATAGATGGATAAGAAATAATATTGGTAAAATTCCACAAAGCTTAGTTGAAAAAAATCTTCGTATAGGGAAAATTAAATTAAATAAAAAAAAAGTTAAAAGTTCAGTCAAATTGAAACTGAATGATGAAATAAATTTTTTTAATTTTAAATTTGAAGAAAAATACATTTCCAAAAAAGTTAAATATCAACCTACAAATCAGATTATTAAAGAAAATGAAAATTTAATTATTGATAATAATGATGATTTTGTAGTTCTTAATAAAGAATGTGGAATTTCAGTCCAAGGTGGGACTAAATCAAAAAAAAATCTCATGGATATTTTTGCAAAAAGTGAAATTTTTAAAAATACAAAGCCTTATTCAGTTCATAGATTAGATAAAGAAACTTCAGGAGTTTTTATAATTGCAAAAAATAGAGATTCAGCAAGGTTGCTTACTTCATTGTTTAGATTAAGAAAAATTCACAAAACATATCTTGCTATCTGTCATGGTGAAATTGAAAAAAATACTGGAGTTTGGAATAATAATTTAGTTAGATATGAAGGCAAAAAGCAAATATTAGAAAAAGCCAAAACAATTTTTAAAGTATTAGATAAAAATTACAATTGTTCACTTGTTGAATTAAAACCTATAACAGGTAGAAAACATCAATTAAGAAAACAACTATTTGGTATAGGTCATCCAATTTATGGCGATAATAAATATAAATTAGAAAATATTAATAAATCAATAAATAAAGAATTAATGCTTCATTCTTATCAAATCAGATTTATGATTAATGATAAAAAATTTACTTATACTGCTTTACTACCCAATTATTTTAAGCAATTATTGAAAACAAAAAGACTTAAATTTTTAAATTATTAATTAGATTATTTAATATTTTTTCACTTAAATTCTCATAATTTTGTTTTTTAATGGATATAAGATTTGTCACTTCTTTATCTTTAATCCCACACGGAATTATTTTATTATAATTATTTAAATCATTATCAATATTTATAGAAAACCCATGGTAAGCAATCCATCTTTTAATTCTAATTCCAATTGCAGCAATTTTTTTTATTTTATTTCTTGATTTAACCCATATACCTATATTTTTTTTGTCACTCTGTGATTTTATTTTATATTCTTTAAGAGATTCAATAATTGAATTTTCAATTAAACTAATAAAATTTCTAATATCTCTTTTTCTATTGTTTAAATTAATTACGAAATAACAAACTAATTGACCTGGCCCATGCCAAGTAATTTTACCTCCTCGTTTAGTTTTGATCAAATTTATAGAATCATCTAAAATATCATTTTTATTAAAACTGGATCCTGCCGTATATACAGATGGATGTTCTAAGAACCAAATCAATTCTCTTGCTTTACTGTTATTTACCTCAACAACTCTATTTTCTAAATATTCAATAGCTTTATTATATTCTATTGGTTTTTCTGATTTTTTTATCTCTATATTCATTAAAGAATTGTATTATATAAATTATGTATTAATAGTGCCTTATTAAAATTATAATTTTATGACTGTTGTAAAAAAAATAAAAGATAAAAAGGTCAACTTTGAGTTTAATAAAGAATATATTGAAGTTGTAACTGATAAAATTGCGAGCAATGATGCTGTATTTATTTCAAATTCATTCAAGGAAATGCATCCTGCAGATGCTGCTGATATAATTGAGCATTTAAATTCAACAGATAGAGAAAATTTAATTAAATTAAATAATTTTAAAATTGATCCAGAAGTTTTTGTTGAATTAAACGAGTCAGTTCAATCAGAAATCATCAAATATCTTTCATCTAATTCAATAGTTTATATTCTTAAAAATCTTGAATCAGATGATGCTATTAAAATTTTAGAAAATATAGATGAAAAGAATAAAAATGATATTTTAAGTTCTTTGCCACCAAAAGATAGGTTTGTTTTATTAGAAAGTTTAAGTTATCCAGAAGACTCTGCTGCAAGAATAATGCAAAGAGAGTTTACAGCAATTCCTAGCAATTGGTCTGTTGGACAAACTATTGATTATTTAAGAGAAAATAAGGATTTGCCAGATGAATTTTTAGAAATATATATTGTAGATAACGAATTTAAACCTATTGGTACAGTTCCTTCATCAAAAGTTCTTAGAGCATCAAGAGAAGCTAAAATGATTTCCATAATGTCAGAAACGCAATTTTTCATTCCAGTTGATATGGATAAAGAGGAGGTAAGTCGCCTATTTGAAAATTATAATTTAAATTCTACTTGCGTAGTGGACAAAAATAATAAACTAGTAGGAATGATTACCAGTGACGATATACTTACAGTATTAAAAGAAGAAGCCGAGGAAGATACTTTAAGATTGGCTGGTGTAGGAGACGAAAAAATTACTGATGGTATTTTTATTAAAACAAAAAGAAGATTTAATTGGTTACTATTAAATCTATTTACTGCATTTTTAGCTACATGGGTGATAAGTATGTTTGGAGCAACAATAGAACAAATGATTGCATTAGCTTTTTTGATGCCAATAGTAGCTTCTATGGGTGGAAATGCAGGAATGCAAACTTTAGCAATAACAATTAGAACATTAGCAACAAATGATCTAACCAGAAATAATTTATCACAAAATATTATAAAAGAGTTTAGTATTGGAATTTTAAATGGAGTAATTTTTGCAATAATCAGTGCATTTGTTGTTCAACTTTGGTTTAATGATATTCAGCTATCTATAATTATTTCTATATCAATGGTACTGAATATGATAGTAGCAGGCTTATTTGGCATTCTAGTTCCTGTATCACTCAAAAGAATTAATATAGATCCCGCTATTGCTTCAAGTGTTTTTGTAACGACAATAACTGATGTTATTGGTTTTGTATCTTTTTTGGGAGTAGGTGCATACTTTTTTTACGGTAATTAATAATTATCTATTAACCTTACATTTCTATTATAGTAGGCAACAAATATTTTAAAATTGTGTTTATTTATTTTTTTTGAAAAATTGAACTTATTTCTTATTTCTAAATATTCTACATCAATATTTTTAAATTTGTTTATTTCATCTTTAATTTTTTTAATTTGATTTATTTTATTAAAATTTTTGATTAATTTTTTTTTAAATTTAATCAATAATTTGGCAATTTTAGAAGATAAAATTAAATCTTTATTGTTTAATAAGTTATTCCTAGAAGATAATGCCACCATTTTCATATCACGTATGGTTTTACAAGATATAATTTTAGTTTTAAATTTCTTTTTAATAAATTTTTTTATTAAATATAGTTGTTGAAAATCTTTTTCTCCTAAAAACATATATTTAGGTTCAATAATTTTCAGAAATTGATTAATAACAGCTAAAACACCTTCAAAATGTCCTTTTCTATATTTTGCACATAATATTTTATCTTTTTTATTCAATTTTAATTTCATGCTTTGTTTTTTTTTATAAATTTGGTTTTTATTTGGTAGCAACAAAAAATCTATTTTTAATCTTTTTAGAATTTTTATGTCTCTAGATAAATTTCTTGGATATTTTTTATAATCACTCTTTTTATTAAATTGTGAAGGATTTATGAAAATACTTACAATAGTTTTATTACATTTTTTTTTTGCAGATTCGATCAATGAAATATGACCATTATGGAACATACCCATTGTAGGAACAAAGCCAATGTTTGCCTTAAAATTAACTTCTTTATTTAGTTGATTAATACTTTTAATAATTTTCATTTATGTTACTTCAAATCAATAGTTAAAAAACTTTTAATGATAAAACAAGCGATAATTCCATTAGCAGGGTTAGGTACAAGATTGTTACCACTTACTAGTGTCTTTGCTAAGGAACTTTTGCCCATTAATGGCAAACCTAGTGTAGAGTATATTATAGAAGAATGCATTGACGCAGGTATTAAAGAAATAATTTTAATTATTTCAAAAAAAAAACAAATCATAAAAAAATATTTTTATAATGATAATTGTTTTAAGAAAATAATTAAACAGAAAAAAGATAAAAGGATTATTAATGAATATAAAAAAATTTTAAAATATAGAAAAATTATAAAATTTGTTTATCAAAACAAGCCTTTAGGAACTGGTGACGCCGTATTAAAAGCAAAAAAATTTATTAAAGATAAATATTTCCTAATGCTTTTACCAGATGATCTAGTAATTAAAAGAAATTGCTCAAAAGATATGATCAAAATTTTTAAAAGAAAAAAATGTTCGGTAATGGCTAGCATGAAAGTTAATAAAAAAACAGTTAATAGATGGGGAATATATTCAATAAAATCAAAAATTAATAATAATAATTTTTATATCAAGGACGTAATTGAGAAGCCGGAAATTAAATCAGCTCCTTCAAATAGAGCGGTTGTAGGAAGATATATTCTGCCAAAAAAAATATTTGCTAAATTAAAAAATCAAAAAAAAGGTAAAGGCGGTGAAGTACATATAACTGATTCTATTAGAAAACTAATACGTGAAGGTGATAAATTTATAGGCCACAGCTTTTTTGGTAAATATTTAGACTGTGGCACAATGCAAGGATATATTAAATCATCACTAGAGATTTCAAAAATATGAAACTTTGCATGATAGGAACTGGTTATGTTGGATTGGTAAGTGGAACTTGTTTTTCTGATTTAGGAAATAAAGTAATTTGTGCTGACATTGACAAAAATAAAATTAACAAACTAAATTCTAATAAAATTCCAATATATGAACCTGGATTAGAGGAATTAGTAAAAAAAAATTTTGATCAAAAAAGACTTTCATTCACAACAGATATTATTTCTGCAATAAAAGACTCTGATATAATATTTATTTGCGTTGGAACACCTACCAAAAAAAAATCTAATACAGCTGATTTAAAGCATGTTTTTCAAGCTGTAAATCTGATAGCTCAAAATATTAACAAATATAAAATTATAGTAACAAAATCTACCGTTCCAGTTACTACCTGTGATAAAATAGAAAAAATAATAAAAAGTAAAAATAAAAAAAAAAAATTTGATGTAATTTCAAATCCTGAATTTTTAAGAGAAGGAGAGGCTATTAGAGATTTTGTTTACCCAGATAGAGTTGTAGTTGGAACTAAAAGTAAAAAGGCTAATAAAATTATGAAATCACTTTATTTACCAATAATTAAAAAAGACAGTAGATATTTTAATACTTCTCGAAGAGGAGCAGAAATGATTAAATATGCTTCTAATGCTTTTTTAGCTACAAAAATATCTTATATAAACGAACTCGCTAATTTATGTGAAAAAACATCTGTAGATATAAAAGATGTATCTATGGGAATGGGTTTGGATCAAAGAATTGGTGAAAGATTTTTAAGAGCAGGGCCAGCTTACGGAGGCTCATGTTTTCCAAAAGATACTAGAGCATTGGTTGATACTGCAGACAAATTTAAAATCAGTCTTTCAATTGTTAAAAATGTAATAAAATCTAATGAAAATAGAAAAAATCTTTTGTTGCAAAAAATTCACAATATTATTGGCAAAAATATAAAGAAAAAGAAAATAACTTTTTTAGGAGTAACATTTAAACCTAACACAGATGATATGAGAGAAGCATCAAGTTTAAAAATGATTCCATATCTTTCAAAAAAAGGAGCACTTATTAATTATAATGATCCTTCAGGTAAAAAAAATATCTTAGATAAAATAAAAAATGTAAAATTCCACAAAAATATTTCATCTGCTTGTTATAAAACTGATTTAATAATTATTCACACTGAATGGAATGATTTTAAATCATTAAATTTCAAAAATCTTGTCAAAAAGAAAAATTTTATTGTTTATGATATGAGAAATATTTATTCTCCTGAAAAAATGTTTAAAAATAAAATAAAATATTTTGGTATTGGTAGATCATTAGTTTAATTCAAAAATTGCATCTACTTCTACAGCTACACCTAATGGTAAACTATTAACGCTGACAGCAGCTCTTGTATGCTTCCCAAAATCACCGAATATTTTTGCTATAATATCAGAAGCACCATTAATAACTTTTGGTTGTTCAATAAAATCTTCAGTAGAATTTACAAATCCAGTTAATTTTATACATGACTTAATTTTTGATAAATCTTCCCCACAAGCTTTTTTTGCTTGTGCAATTATACTTAGTGCACATCTTTGTGCAGCTTGATACCCTTTATCAGTATTTAAATCTTTTCCTAATTTACCTTTAATTAAATTACCATTTTCATCAATAGAAATCTGTCCAGAAATAAAAAGGAATTTATTTGAGGTTTTTGTTGCTATATATGATCCTACTGGATCAAGAGCTTTGGGAAGTTTCAAATTTATTTTTTTTAAATTATCCTCAGCATTCATTTTTTCTTAAACCAATCAGCTAATGTTTTTTTCTTTTTGATATTCGATGTATCAAAACCCACATCATCAGAAGACCCTTTTAGATTATTTTTTTTACATATCCAATAATCTTTAGATAATTTCTTTAACACACTGCAGTCCTGTTTTTCAGCAGCATTTACATTTAAAAAAAATAAACAGAACAGGATAAATAAAATTATATTTTTTATCATTTATTTTTATTTTTTTTACTTTTATCGTATTCTTTTCGTTTCTCAATTAATATCAAAGCTTCCTCCATGGTTAATTCTAATGGGTCTTTTTCCTCGGGTATTGTTGCATTTAATGATTTATACTTAATGTATGGACCATATTGACCTTTCATTATTCTAACTGGTTTTTTATCTTCAGGATGCTCTCCCAGATCTTTAATTAATAATGAAGATATTCTTCCAGGTTTAGCTTCTGAAATAAGCGAGATAGCTCTATTAAGACCTATTGAAAAAATTTCTTCAACAATTTCTAATCTTGCAGATTTATTTTCACATTTAAGGTATGGACCAAATCTTCCAGAATTTAACGTTATTTCATTCCCATTTTCAGGATTAATCCCAAGGCTTTTTGGCAATGAACATAAAAAGTTAGCTTTACTTAAATCAATTGATTCGATTGGAATTCCTTTTGGTATTGAAATATTTATAATATTTTTTTGTTCTTTTTTCTTAGATTTTTTCTTTTTATAATTTGTTTTATTTTGATTTAAATTAGGATCAATTTCATATTGTAAATATGGGCCAAATCTACCATTTCTTAAAAAAATTTCTTTTCCTTCATCATTTTTACCTAGCAATTTAGGTTCAGACAAATTTACTTGCTGAGCTGCTTTTGATTTTGATAAAGGTCTAGTAAATTTACAATCTGGATAATTTGAGCATCCTATAAAAGCGCCACCTCTAAAACTATTTTTTAGACTTAATTGACCATTATTACAAAGTTTGCATTTTCGATCAATTTGTCCGTTCTCATCAACTTCAAATATAAAATCACCTAAACTTTCATTTAATAAATCTAAAACTTCTCGCGTTCTTTTTTTTTTAACTGAAGTAACATTTTTATTAAAATCCTTCCAAAACTCTTCTAACACTTTTATCCAATCTTCTTTTCCTGAAGTAATATCATCTAATTGATCTTCTAGTTTTGCAGTGAATCCGTAATCAACATATTTGGCAAATAATTTTTCTAAAAAAGCTGAAATTAATTTACCTCTATCAGTTGGAAAAAATCTTTTATTTACAATATCCGCATAACCTCTGTTTGCAATTACTGAAATTATACTTGCATAAGTTGAAGGTCTTCCAATACCCAATTCTTCTAATTTTTTTACTAAACTAGCCTCAGAGTATCTTGGGGGAGGCTGGGTAAAATGTTGTTCATCAATAAATTCTTCAATTTTGATTGGTCCTTTTAGGACATGAGGTAGAATATTCTCTTCTTCATTGTTTTCTTCATTTTTATATATTTTTAAAAAACCATCAAATTTAATAACAGATCCACTTGTTTTAAAAATATTTAGATTGTCATTAGATGTAATTGTAATTGTATTTCTATCAAATTTTGCGGATTCCATTTGAGAAGATAGTGCTCTAGTCCATACTAAATTATAAAGTTTATGTTGATCTGTACTCAAATATTTTTTCATATTTTCCGGTAAAAGTGATATATCTGTAGGACGTATAGCTTCATGAGCTTCTTGAGCATTTTTTGCCTTTTTTCCAGAATAATTTAATGGTTGATTAGGTAAATAATTATTTCCAAACTTATCTTTTATATATGATCTAAATAATTCAACAGCTTCATTAGAAATATTAGTTCCATCTGTTCTCATATATGTAATGAGGCCAATCGTGTCTCCTTCAATATCAATACCCTGATACAGTCTCTGTGCAATTTGCATTGTTCTTGATGCTCCAAAACCTATTTTGCTAGATGCTGATTGTTGTAAAGTTGAAGTAGTGAATGGACCAGAGGGATTTCTTGTAAAAACTTTAGAAGAAATATCCGAAATACTATAATTTTTTGATTTGATTTTTTCTATAGAGTTATTGACTTCATTTTTATTTCTAAAATAAAATTTTTCAATTTTATTTCCATCAATTTGAAAAGTGTTGGCTTGAAAAATCTTACCATCACTAGATTTGACTTTTATATTTAGCGTCCAAAATTCTTCTGGTTTAAAATTTTCAATTTCATGCTCTCTTTCAGTTAATAATCTTAAAGCCACAGATTGAACTCTGCCCGCAGATTTAGATCCAGGTAATTTTGTCCATAATATTGGTGAAATATTAAAACCTACAAGATAATCCAAAGCTCTTCTTGCCTTATAAGAATCAACTAGATTAGGCTCGATTTCTCTAGGATTTTCAATCCCGTTTGTCACAGCATTTTTGGTAATTTCATTAAAAACAACTCTTTCAATTTTTTTATCTTTTAGTAATTTTTTCTCATTCAAGAACTCTTTTACATGCCACGCAATAGCTTCTCCCTCTCTATCAGGGTCAGTTGCTAATATTATTTTTGAGGAATCTTTTGCAGCATCAGTTATATCTTTTAGATATTTTTTTGAGAAATTATCAATTTCCCATATCATTTTAAAATTATTTTCTGGATCTACCGATCCATTTTTTGAAGGCAAATCTCTAATGTGGCCATAACTTGCAAGTACAATGAAATCTTTTCCTAAATATTTATTAATAGTTTTTGCTTTTGCAGGACTTTCAACAATTACCAAATTCATAATTTGAGAAACTACATAAATGACCTAGATAGTCAAATTAATAAATTTTTGTCTTTGATTCCTCTTGATTTATAAGTCGTTTTACATTTTCTCTGTGAGTATAAAATATTAAAACAAAAATAATTATATAAAAATATTTGTAATGAATGTTATCAAAAAAAAATAAATAAACTGGAATACTTAAACTTGCTACAATAGAAGATAGTGATGAAAATTTAGTAATAAAAAAAATAATTAACCAAGAACAAATAAATATAAATCCAAATAAATAGTTTATACAAAACAATATTCCTAAATATGTAGCCACTCCTTTTCCACCTTTAAATTTTAACCAAATAGGAAATACATGACCTATAAATACTGATAAAGCAGAAATAAATATATAATCTGGAATATAAAATTTTGTAAACAAAACAGGTATAACAGCTTTTAATATATCGAGAATAAGGGTTGAATAACCTATGCTTTTATTTCCAGTTCTTAATACATTTGTTGCACCTATATTTCCTGAGCCAATGCTTCTTATATCTTTTTTAAGAAAAATTTTTGTTAAAATAAAACCAAAAGGAATAGATCCTATCAAATAAGAAATCAAAGAAGTAAGAATTATTTCCATATTTAAATTTTAAATAATTCTTCACCTTTTACAAATGTATTTGTGACTTTTCCCTGTAATTTTTTATCCTCTATAGAAGTGTTTTTTGATTTTGATATTAGTGTTTCTTTTTTAACAATCCATGGCTTGTAAATATCAACAATGCAAAAATCAGCATCATTACCTACAGTTAGATTTCCTTTATTTATCTTTAAAATCTTAGCAGGATTACTAGTTAAAACTTTAATTATTTTATTAAGTTTTAAAGAATCATTGTGAAAAAGTTCTAACGCTAGTGGCAACAATGTTTCAATTCCAGAAGCTCCAGTAGCAGCTTGAGAAAATGTTAATCTTTTTTGTTCTTCGTCCTCCGGCTTGTGATCTGATACTATGACATCAATTAAATCTCTGTTTATTCCTTTTACTAAGGCCAATCTATCTTCTTCTTTTCTTAACGGTGGAGATAATTTTAAAAAAGTTCTAAAATCACCTATATCATTTTCATTTAGTGATAGATTGTTAATAGATACTCCACAGCTAAAGCTAACTTCATTTTTTCTTTTTTCAACCAAATCAACAGATTTAGACGAAGATAACTGTGAAATGTGATATCTACAATTAAATTCATCTAGTAAAGTTAGATCCCTTTCAATTATAATTTTCTCCGCTAACTCTGATATGCCTTGTAAGCCCAATTTGGTTGAAATTATTCCATCATTAACCATACCGTTTTCAGCTAATTCATAATCTTCTGCATGCTGCATTATCAAACAATTCAAATCATGAGCAGATTTCATAATTCTCGACATAAGTCTTGTATTTTGTATTGTTTTTATTCCGTCAGTAAAACCTATTATTCCTTTTTTTTGCAATAATCCAAATTCAGTCATATTAGTTCCTTCAAGATTTTTTGTTAAGGAAGCTGTAGGAAAAATATTTATTTTAGCTTTATCTCGACCTCTTCTTTTTAAGAAATCAACAATAGAAACATTATCAATTACAGGACTTGTATTTGGCATTGTTACAACAGAAGTAACACCACCAGCTAAAGCAGCATTACTTAAAGTTTTAAAATTTTCTTTATACTCAAAACCAGGTTCACCAACAAAAACACGCATATCAACAATACCTGGAAACACATGTTTTTCTTTTAAATCAACAAATTTTTCTCTGGAAGGTATATTGTTTTTGTTTACTTTTTTTCCTATGGCTTCGATTTTTCCATCTTCGCCAATTATCAAACCACCCATTTCTTCAATAGAATTATGTGGGTCCAGAATATTACCATTTAAAAAGTATTTTTTTTTCATTATTCACAAAATATTTTTAAACAAGCCATCCTTACAGCCACTCCAAGTTCAACTTGTTCTTTGATTAAACTAACATTTATATCATCAGCTAAGTTTGTATCTATTTCTATTCCACGATTCATAGGTCCAGGATGCATTATTAACGCATCTTCTTTTGCACATTCTAATTTGTCGGGAGTTAGGCCGTAATATTCATAATATTCTCGATTTGAAGATAAAAATGAACTTGTCATTCTTTCATTTTGAAGTCTTAACATCATTACTATGTCACAATTTTTCAATCCATTTTTCATATTTGAAAAAGTATTAACTCCAAATTTTTCAATATTACTTGGCATTAAATTAGTTGGTGCAATTATATTTAATTCCGCTCCCAACATATTTAATAAATAAATATTTGATCTAGCTACTCTAGAATGAAGAATATCTCCACATATAGCAATTTTTAATCCTTCTATTTTTCCTTTTCTGTTAATTATTGTTAGAGCATCAAGCAATGCTTGAGTAGGATGTTCTCTTCGTCCGTCACCTGCGTTTAATACTGCGCAGTTAACTTTCTGAGACAATAAATTACAAGCACCCGAGTCTTGATGTCTTATAACAATTATATCTGGGTGCATTGCATTTAAAGTCATTGCGGTATCAATTAAAGTTTCTCCTTTTTTAATTGCTGAATTTATTATGTTGATAGACATTACATCTGCTCCCAGCCTCTTGCCTGCTAACTCAAACGAACTTTGAGTTCTTGTTGAAGGTTCAAAAAATAAATTAATTTGAGTTTTTCCTCTTAGGATATTTAATTTTTTATTTTTGCTTCTGTTTAAACTGATAAATTGTTTTGCTTCAGAGAGAATATATTTAACATCAGATATTGATAAATTCTGGATACCTAAAAGATGTTTTTGAGAGATTTTAATAGCTTTCTTTGCAATAGCTGCCATTAAAACTAACTCTATAGCTATTAAAGGTTAATAAGGCAAGTATTAATTGTTAATATAATCCAATGCTCCTTGAAGAATAAAAGCAGCTGCATTTTGATCAATATTTTTTACTCTTTTGGATACATTTATATCTAATTGACCAGATAAATTAAAAGCCCCAACTGTCGAAAGTCGTTCATCCCAAAGACAAATAGGAATATCTATATTTTTTGAAATATTTTTAGCTATATCTCTTACTGATTGGGAAGAAGGACCAGTTGTACCATCCATGTTTATTGGATTTCCTATAATTATGCCTCCAATATCATTTTCTTTAATTATTAATTTTAATTCATCTATAAGTTTATCTGCACTTGATTTTACTATTGTTTTAAAAGGAGTAGCGATTGATTGTTTTTCATCACAAATTGACACACCAATTTTTTTAGATCCTAGATCTAAACCTATTAATCTTGACTTATTTAATTGTTTTTTTTTAAATTCTTCAATTGTGATCATATTGTATTTTCTATATTAAGTGGTAGTTTGCAATTTATCTAGTTATCATATGGGAATAGATCTTAAAACAGTAAAACATATATCAAAATTATCTAGAATTTCTGTAGATGATGAAAAAGCAAAGAAATTAGAAGCTGATCTTAATTCAATATTTTCATTTATAGAGAAATTGAACGAACTTAATACCGAAAAAATAGAGCCATTGACATCAATAGCTGAAACTAACCTTCAACTTAGAAAAGATGAGATAAAATCAAGCAATATTAGAGAACAAATACTTAAAAATTCACCAGAAGAAAATAAAGATTTTTTTGTTGTACCAAAGGTTATTGAATAATGTCCGATATAATAGATTTAACTCTTGTAGAATTAGTAGATAAAATTAAAAAAAAAGAAATTTCTTCCAAAGAAGTAACTGCTGCTTATGTAGATAGATCTCAGAAATCAAAAAAATTAAATACGTATGTTACTGAAGACTTTGAAATTGCTTTAAAAAAAGCTGATAATTTTGATAAAAATCCAAATTATGAAAAAAAATTACCTGGAATACCAATAGCAGTTAAAGATTTATTTTGTACTAAAAACTTAAGAACTACAGCTGGAAGTAAAATATTAGGTAATTTTATTCCAACATATGAATCTACTGTTACTGAAAATCTTTGGAATGCCGGAAGTATTCTTTTGGGTAAACTTAATTGTGATGAATTTGCAATGGGATCATCAAATGAAACAAGTTTTTTTGGGAATGTTCAAAATCCAGTAGGAGAAAATTTAGTTCCAGGTGGGTCCTCTGGTGGTTCAGCATCCGCATTAGCTGCAAAATTAACACCAACAACTATTGGTACTGATACCGGAGGTTCAATTCGTCAACCAGCTTCATTTACTGGTACTGTAGGGCTAAAACCAACATATGGAAGTTGTTCAAGATATGGGATAGTTGCTTTTGCTTCATCATTAGATCAAGCAGGACCTATGACTAGAGATGTTAAAGATTGTTCTTTATTGTTTGAAGTGATGAGTTCATATGATCGAAAAGATTCTACATCAGTAGATTTTAAAAGAGGCAATTATTTGAAAGAATTAAATAATTCAATTAAAGGAAAAAAAATTGGAATTCCTAAAGAATACAGAGTAGAAGGCATGCCAAAAGAAATTGAGGATCTTTGGCAAAAAGGAATAAATATAATTAAAGAAGCCGGCGCTGAAATAGTTAATATTTCACTACCTAATACAAAATATGCTTTACCTGCTTATTATATTGTTGCACCAGCTGAAGCATCATCAAATTTAGCAAGATATGATGGTGTAAAATATGGTTTTAGATCTAAAGGTGAAAATCTAATCGATATGTATGAAAAAACGAGATCGGAAGGTTTTGGGAATGAAGTAAAAAGAAGAATTATGATTGGCACATATGTACTTTCTTCAGGTTATTATGATGCATATTATTTGAAGGCTCAAAAAGTGAGAAAATTAATTAAAAATGACTTTGATGAAGTTTATAAAAAAGTTGATGCTATACTAACACCCTCAACTCCAAGTTCTGCATTTAAAATTGGTGAAAAAACTAACGATCCTGTATCGATGTATTTGAATGATATATTTACCGTCCCTATTAACTTAGCTGGGTTGCCCGCAATATCAATACCAGCTGGACTTGACTCAAAAGGATATCCATTAGGACTTCAAATAATCGGAAAAGCTTTTGAAGAACAAAATATCCTTAATATTGCTTATTCTATAGAAAAAGAAATTAATTTTAAAAATAAAATAAATGATTGGTGGATGTAATGGCAAAAAATCAATCTGAATATTTAATAAAAAGAAACAATAATGAGTATGAGGTAGTTATTGGTCTAGAAGTTCATGCCCAAGTTTTATCAGAGTCAAAACTTTTTTCTAGTGCACCAACTAAGTTTGGTGCTGAACCAAATACTCAAGTAAGTTTGGTGGATGCTGCATTTCCAGGAATGTTGCCAGTAATAAATGAATTTTGCATAAAACAAGCTGTAAAAACTGGAATAGGATTAAATGCAAAAATAAATAAAAAATCAATTTTTGATCGAAAAAATTATTTTTATGCCGATCTACCACAAGGTTATCAAATTTCTCAATATAAAAATCCTATAGTAGGAGAGGGCTCAATTGTCTTAGATTTAACAACAGGAGAAAAAATAGTTGGTATTGAAAGACTTCATCTAGAACAAGATGCTGGAAAAAGTATACATGATATGGACCCACAGAATACTCTTGTTGATTTAAATAGATCAGGTATAGCATTAATGGAAATAGTAAGTAAACCTGATTTAAGATCTCTAGAAGAAGTAAACGCTTATATTAAAAAACTAAGATCAATCATGAGATATTTAGGTACTTGTGATGGGAATATGCAAGAAGGATCTTTAAGAGCAGATGTAAATGTTTCTGTAAGAAAAAAAGGTCAAAAAGGATTTGGCACAAGATGTGAAATTAAAAATGTAAACTCAATTAAGTTCATGCAAATGGCGATAGATTATGAAGCGAATAGACAAGTTGATGTTATAGAAGAAGGTGGAACGATTGATCAAGAAACTAGACTATTTGATATTAAAAAAAATGAAACTAGGTCAATGAGATCAAAAGAAGATGCTCATGACTATAGATATTTTCCTGATCCAGATCTTTTACCGCTAGAACTTAGTGATAAATTTATTAATGATTTAAAAAAAAATATTCCAGAATTACCAGATGAAAAGAAAAAAAGGTTTATAGAAAAATTTAAATTATCACCTTATGAAGCCAATATATTAGTATCTGATATCGAAACTTCTAAATATTTCGAGGAAGTTATTGAGAAATCAGATGTTAAACTTTCCACAAACTGGATCACAGGTGAATTATTTGCGTTATTAAATGAAAAAAACTTGGAAATCTCTCAAAACCCAATTAGCGCAAAAAACTTATCTAAATTGATTAATTTGATTAAAGATGGGACAATTTCAGGCAAGATTGCAAAATCAGTTTTTGAAATAATGGCAGATGAGGGTAAAGATCCTCAAATAATTGTTGAAGAAAAGGGTCTTAAACAGCAAAGCGATCCAAAAGAAATAGAAAAACTAATAGATAAAGTTATTACCGACAATCCAGATAAAGTAAAAGAGTATAAATCTGGAAAAGATAAACTTTTTGGTTTTTTTGTTGGTCAAGTGATGAAAGTTTCTGGAGGCAAAGCGAATCCACAACTAGTAAATGAGATTCTAAAAAAGAAACTTCTCTAGATAAAATGGGATCAAATCTTGAAATTACTAAAGAAATTGAAAATTATATTAATAATCATTCTTTAGAATTAAACCCAATACAAAAAGAAATAATTTTGTACAATGATAGCTTAGGTGATATTAAAAGAATGCAAATTGCTATTTCGCAATGTCATTTCTTACATCTAATTATAAAAACTTCGAAAATAAAGAAAATTTTAGAAATAGGTACTTTTACTGGTTTAAGTGCATTATCGATGTCATTAGCTTTACCTAGTGATGGAAAGTTGGTTGCACTGGATAAAGATGAAGAAACAAATAAAATTGCAGTAAATTTCTTTAAAAAAGCTAAACAAGAAAATAAAATTCAAACAATCATTAGACCAGCTTTAGAAAGTTTAAAGGATTTAAAAAAACAGAGACAAAAATTTGATCTTGTTTTTATTGATGCAGATAAAGAAAATTATAAAAATTACTATGATCAATCATTAGATTTAATTGATGCTAATGGTTTGATTATAATCGACAATGTTTTATGGCATGGAGAAGTTGTGGACAAAAAAAACCAAAATAAATTGACTATAATTATCAGAGAATTTAATTCTTATGTTAATAGCGATGTAAGGACAGAAAACTTAATTATTCCGGTAGGTGATGGTCTTACTGTTTGTAGAAAGTTATAATGTTTTATATTTCAGGATTTTATAAGTTTAAAAAAATATCCAATATTAAAAAAAATAAAAAAATCTTACAAAAATATTTTATTAATAATAGCATTAGAGGAACAATAATTATTTCTAGTGAAGGAATTAACGGTACTATATCTGCTAAGAAAAAAAATTTAGATTCAACGATAAATCAAATAAAGAAAACTTTTAAATTTACTAATTTTGATAGTGAAAATTTGTCTAAAAGTAAATTTCAACCCTTTCATAGAGGTAAAATAAAAATCAAAAATGAAGTTGTTCCTATGAGAATAAAAATTTTAAAAAGGAAATTAAACAATCATATAGAACCTACAAAATGGAATAAATTAATTAATAATAAAAATACTTTTTTAATTGATGCGAGAAAACCTTTTGAACATGAAGTTGGTACATTTAAAAGAGCGATAAATCCAAATGTTAATAACTTTAGAGAATTTCCTAAATATTTAAAAAATTTAGATAAAGGCAAAACTATAGCCATGTTTTGTACTGGTGGGATAAGATGTGAGAAGGTAAGTATTTTTCTTGAAAAAAAAGGTTTTAAAAACGTATATCAATTAAAAGGTGGAATTATAAATTATTTAAAAAAAATAAAAAAAAAGAACAGTTTATGGAGAGGAGAATGTTATGTTTTTGATAATAGAGTTTCTATCAAACATGGGTTAGTTACCGGTAGTTATTCAATGTGTAGTGGATGCAGAAAGCCAATATCACATAAAGATAAAAAATCTAAAAAATATGAAGAAGGAATATCATGTCCAAATTGTCACGATAACTTAACAACTTCCCAAAAAGAAAGATTTAGAATGAGACAAAAACAAATAAATCTTGCTAAAAAGCTTGGAAAAAAACACATATTCCAAAAAGAATTTTAAAAATGAATTTACTAAAAGACCAAATTCCAAAACTAGTTAGAAAACTTGCTGTACCTGCTATGGTGGGGACTCTTTTTCAAACACTTTATAATATTGTTGATACTTTTTTTGCTGGAAAGATATCACCTGAAGCATTATCAGCATTAAGTAAATCATTTCCCATTTATTTTATAATAATTGCAACATCAATCGGTGTTACTGTTGCTGGAACATCATTAATTGGTAACAGCATTGGTGAGAACGATAAGAATAAAACACTAAATTATTTCACACATATCATTTTTTATGGAATTATAGTTTCTATTGTTATTACTTACTTAGGATTAAGTTATTCAGAAAAAGTATTTTCTTTGATGGGTTCAACTAAAGAAGTTACTCTTCTAGGTCTTGAATATACCAATATTATTTATTCTGGATCAATTATTTTTATTTTGGTTGTAGCCTTAAACTCTCTATTACATGCAGAAGGTGATACTAAAACTTATAGAAATGTTTTAATTTTATCTTTCTTTCTTAATATTATTTTAAACCCTATCTTAATTTTTGGTTTTTTCTTTATACCTGCTATGGGAGTAAAAGGTATAGGTATTGCAACTATAATTGCACAATTAGTAACATTGATCATCATATTAATAAAAGTTCTAAAAAATAGTAGAGTTAAGGAAATAACTAAAGAACATTTATTACCTAAATTTTTATTTTTTAAAAATATTTTTTTTCAATCGATGCCAATAACTGTATCAATTTGTGGTTATTCAATAGCTGCAGCTATTATTTTTACTTATGTAGGCCAGTCTGGCGAATATGCTACAGCAGGATATGGAGCAGGAACTCGAATTGAGCAAGTTGTACTTCTTCCTATTTTAGGGATCAATACAGCCATCATATCTATAATCTCACAAAATTATGGTGCCAAAAATTTTAATAGAATAAAAGAAACTTATTTTATCGCATTAAAATATGCTTTTATTATAATGGTTACTTCTGGAATAATAGTTTTTACATCAGCAAACATAATTACAAGTTTCTTTTCTAGCGATCCCGAAGTAATAGAATATGGAAAAAGATATTTAAAAATATCTGCTTTTGTTTTGCCAGCTTATCCAATTTTTTTTCTTTCAAATGGTTTTTTTATGGCCATAAAAAAATCGGAAATTGCTATGATTTCTAACTTTTTTAGAAATGTAATGAACCCAATTCTAGTATTTTATATAGCCAAATATATTAGTGCGAGTTTTAATACTTTCTTTTGGATATGGGTTGTAATCAATTGGTTTTTTTCAATGTTATATTTAATGATTGTCTTTTATTATTTAAAATCTAGATTAGAGAAATCTAGCGCTGTCGTTCATCCATGACCACAGATGATTTGAAAAAGATCTTCTAACAAATAAGTTTATATCATTAATGTTTTTATGATGAATAATTACATCTATATGATTCATGACTGTTTGTACTACTGATCCTTTTGTGTTTTTAAATTTATTAAAATTAAATGGACAAGATGTAGAAAATAATTCGAAAACTTTATCACCTTTTAAATTAATCATGACCCATTGATCGGTTACGTTTGTTACAGAGCCATAGTTTATTTTTGAAATTTCGTTGAACAAACCATCTTCAAGTTTGTAATTATCATTTTCAGAATTAAATTTATTATTTGAGTAAACCATCCACTCATCTGGACTTAACCAAATAATATTTAGATTATCATTTCCTGATGAAGTATTAGCTTCAGTAGGTGGTATAATTGACAAAGATTTACCAATTTTAGTTAATAAATCTCTTTTCTTACCTCTTAGATTTATTTTAATTATAGGCTCAATTTCTGACATTATTAAATCAGAGTATTCTTTTTTATCATTAATTGGAGAATTATAATTAAGCATTTAACCTCTTATTTTCTTTATCTAAAAATACAGAGTCCGCAATTGTTACACTAATTGTTTTATTTTTCATTGGTACAAACATTTTTTGACCTTTTAATTTTTTACCACTTATTACAACTGCTAAAGCAATTGATTTATTTAAATTTGGGCTGAAATAACTTGAAGTAACATGACCTAACATCTCAACAGGTTTTTTATTTGTTTCAGCTACAATTTGAGCACCTTCTTCTAAAACTTCGTTAGGATCATCAGTTAACAATCCAACTAGTTGTTTTCTATCTTCTCTAATTGTATCACTTCTATATAAAGATCTTTTACCGATAAAATCATATTTCTTTTTACTCACAATCCAATCCATTTGAAGATCAATAGGCGTCATTGTTCCGTCAGTATCTTGTCCCGCAATAATAAAACCTTTTTCAGCTCTTAATAAATGCATTGCCTCAGTTCCATAAGGAGTAATATTAAATTCTTTTCCAGCTTCCATACATTTTTCCCAAACTGATTTACCGTAATTAGCTTGAATATTTATTTCATAACTTTGTTCACCAGTAAAACTAATACGCATTACTCTACATTTTATCTTATCTATATGGGCATCCTTAAATGACATATGAGGAAAATTTTTATCTGATAGATCTAAATCTGGTATTATTTTATTTAAAATTTTTCTACTATTGGGTCCACAAACACTAACTGTCGCAAAATGATCTGTAATGGATGTTAAAAAAACGTCTAATTCCGGCCATTCTGTTTGAAGAAAATCTTCAAGCTTACCCATGACATTTGCGGCACCACCAGTTGTTGTTGTCATTATATAATGATTTTCATCTAACCTAGTTGTAACTCCATCGTCATAAACCATTCCATCCTCATTTAACATTAAGCCATATCTACATTTACCTATACCAAGTTTAGACCATGCGTTTGTGTAAACACGATTTAAAAATTCTAAAACATCAGTTCCTTGAATATCAATTTTACCAAGTGTAGAAGCATCTAATATACCAGCACTTTCTCTAGCAGCCTTACTTTCTCTTTGAACAGCTTCATCCATACTTTCGTTATTAATTGGGTAATACCAAGCTCTTTTCCATTGACCTACGTTTTCAAATTTTGCATTATTTTTTTCATGCCATTCGTGCATTGGTGTTTTTCTAAATATATCAAAAAACTCACCAACATTTCTTCCCACAATAGTTCCAAATGTCAAAGGAGTGTAGGGTGGTCTAAAAGTTGTTGTGCCTAATTCACCCATCTTAACACCAGCTGTATCAGCAACAATCCCTAAAGCATGCATGTTTCCAAGTTTACCTTGATCGGTCCCCATTCCAGTTGTGGTATATCTTTTTACATGTTCAATTGATCTAAAACCTTCCCTTAATGCTAATTTAATATCTTTTGCAGTTGCATCATTTTGAAAATCTACAAATGGTTTTGTTTTTCCAATAACTTTATTTGATGGAAGCAACCATATATTTTTTTTAACATTATCAGATGGACATTCTATTTTTAAATTATCATATTCTGTATTTTTTATTTCTAAAAAATTTTTTACATTTATTATAAGATTTTTAATTATCTCATTTAGTTTAAAATCGCCGTTACATGATCCAATACTAATTTGCTTTGATTGAGATACATTAGGTAAGAATACTTGATCTTCTTCTCTAAATTTTAATTTTCCACCTGATTGTGTAAATAAATGCACTGCAGGAGTCCAGCCACCAGCAATAGCAAGACAATCACATTTTAGATTTATTTTTTTTTCAATAACCGACATGCCATCCTTGGAAAGTGGCATAATTATAATTTCTTTTAATCTTTTATACCCACGAGCATCTACAACTGTATGGGACCAATAAATTTGAATACCAATTTTTTCTACCTCTTTAACTAATTCTGAATCTGATTTTTCTCTTATATCTATAATTGCCTCTACACTTAATCCTTTTTTGTTTAGAGAAATTGCACTCTCATAAGCACTATCATTATTAGTAAAGAAAACAGTTTTTTTTCCACAAACAACCCCATAATAATCAGCATATTTTTTAACTGCTGAAGAAAGCATTATTCCAGGTCTATCATTATTGTTAAATACTAGTGGCCTTTCTATTGACCCAGTAGCTATTATTACATTCTTAGCTCTAATTTTTAGCAATCTTTGCCTTACTTTGTTTTTCTTTTCTTCTTTATTTAAATGATCTGTTAAATTTTCTCTTGCTAATAAATAATTGTAACTATGAAATGCAGCTACACTTGTTCTTGTTTTAATTTCTAAATTACTAAGTTTTTTTATTTCATTAATTTCATTTTTTAACCAATCTGATGATTTTTTATTTTGAATTTTAAAAAAATCTGAGTCTTGATAAATTGTTAATCCTCCTAGTTCATTTTTTTCCTCTAATAATAAAGTTTTAAGATTATTTTTAGCCGCTATTTTAGCCGCAATTATTCCCGATATTCCGGCACCAATTATCAATACATCGCAATGAATATATTTATGATCATATATATCCGGGTCTGGTTCAGTTGGTGATTTACCAAGACCAGCAGATTTTCTTATAAAATATTCATATTTTTCCCAAAAACTGGCCGGCCACATGAAAGTTTTGTAGTAAAACCCTGCGGGGAGAAAAGGGGACAATATATTATTTATTCCGCTAATATCAAAATTCACACTAGGCCAACAATTTTGACTCGTAGCTTCAAGGCCTTCATAAATTTCTACTTCTGTAGCTCTAACATTTGGTTCAGTTAATGCTTTATCAGATCCTAATTGAACAATTGCATTTGGTTCTTCTGAACCAGCCGTCATTATTCCTCTCGGTCTGTGATATTTAAAGCTTCTACCAACCAAATGAATATTATTAGAAATTAAAGCAGATGCTAAAGTATCACCTTTAAATCCATAATAAGTTTTTCCATTAAATTTAAATGAAATTTTTGTTGTTTCATCTATAAAATTACTGGCTTTAACTCTTAAATTTTCTGGCATTTTATTTTATTGGTGGTTTTTCACTCATTTTGTAAACCGCATGAATTATATCGTTAGAAGTATCTCTAACCATGTTAAACCATTTTCTACATCCATGTGAATGATTCCATCTTTCAAATTGAACACCTTTAATATTTTTTCTCATGAACAAATATTCAGCCCATTCATCATCACTAAGTTTAGTAGGTTGTTTTGGTCTTATGATATGAGCTTCTCCACCTGATGAAAATTCACTTTGATCTCGTTCTCCACAAAAAGGACATTTAATTATAAACATTTAATGCGCAACCGCCGCTGCTCCGTGTTCATCAACAAGATCACCGCTAATAAATCTATTTAAATTAAAAGCTTTATTTAGTTTGTGTGGTTCATCATTTGCTATTGTATGAGCAAACAAATCACCAGAGCCTGGAGTTGCTTTGAAACCACCAGTTCCCCAACCACAATTAAAAAACAATCCTTTAATTGATGTTTTGCTAATTATTGGACTTGCGTCAGGACAAATATCAACAATGCCACCCCATTGACGCAACATTTTCATACGACTAAAAATTGGATATAATTCTAATATAGCTTTGAGAGTACCTTCAACAATATTGTGAGTTCCTTTTTGTGTGTAGGATACATAATCATCTGTTCCAGCACCAATTACAAGCTCGCCTTTATCAGATTGACTTATATAAGCATGAACTGCATTTGACATTACAACTGCATCAATAATTGGTTTTATTGGTTCAGAAACTAAAGCTTGAAGAGGTTTACTTTCTAAAGGCAATCTAATACCTGCCATATTAGCAATTACACTAGAATGTCCTGCAGCAGCAACTCCAACTTTTTTTGTCTTTATAAATCCTTTTGTAGTTTCAATACCTTCAACACTATCGCCATTTCTCTTAATTCCTTTAACTTCACAGTTTTGTATAATATCAACTCCCATTGCATCAGCTCCTCTAGCATAACCCCAAGCAACAGCATCATGACGAGCAGTACCAGCTCTTCTTTGTAACGTTCCACCTAAAACAGGATATCGAATATCAGGAGATGTATTTATAATGGGACAAAATTCTTTTACTTCTTTAGTATTTAACCAAATTGCATCTATACCATTAAGTCTATTAGCATGTGTTCTTCTTTTTAAATCTCTTACATCTTGCAGATTATGAGCCAAGTTCATAACTCCTCTTTGACTGAACATGACGTTATAATTTAATTCTTGAGAAAGACCTTCCCAGATTTTTAATGCATGGTCATAAAGACCAGCACTTTCATCCCATAAATAATTTGATCTTATTATAGTAGTGTTTCGTCCAGTATTACCACCACCAATCCAACCTTTTTCGACAACTGCGATATTTTTCATATCATGTTTTTTTGCTAGATAAAAAGCTGTTGCTAAACCGTGGCCACCACCACCAACAATTATAGCATCATACTCTTTTTTTGGTTCAGGATCTCTCCATGCCCTTTGCCAATTTTCATGATAGCTAAAAGCATTTTTAATTAATGCAAATATTGAGTATTTGTTTTTCATAATCTGGTCAAAAATACTTGATTAATATTGAATATTCAATGATTCCAAGTTGCGCAGTACAATACAGAAGGTTGAGTGAGCTGGTTTAAACCAGCAGTCTGCTATTTACCGTCGTACGTCATTTTACAAATATAGACTTCATGATATAAGATTATCAGCTATTAATCGTAGATTTGGAGAGTTGGGTGAGAGGCTGAAACCACGAGTTTGCTAAACCTCTATTTACTTAAACTGATGATAGAAATAACAATTATTGGTTTAAAAAAGGTAGTAGTTACTTGGATAATTAGTCCTAGTCTTTCCTACGTTTTCACAACATCAAACAAAAGTATGGTAACGATATGGCAATCGTTAACATCAAATCTGTATGGTGCTTTTTTGAGAACTTGTACTTGCATATCTATCCTCAACCACAAGCTCTTCACGTCAGCCTTTATTGATTCAAGCAGCGTTAACATTCTGGTGCTAAAAAATTTAATTAATTTAGCGTGAGGTGTAGGTCGCAATGACCTTAAGATCGGAGTCTCTGTTGATCATAGGCGGTTTTATTATTGTTAAATTAACTGAAATAGCCAATAACAAATACAGTTATAAAAAATGCTGAGAGAGCTAAATACCAAACTCCATTATTTTTTTTCTTCTTTTTAGCCAGAAGAGATTCTTTGGCTTTCGAAGGATTTAATTGAACATTATTTAATTTGAATGATTTTTTACGCATTAATTTACTTCTTTCTATTTTTTGGATCTTTCAACCATTTGTATATTATAGTGTTTCTAATAAATTCATAAATTGATTTGTAATTTTTTATTATTGTATA